>Ga0306869_1000057_pt1 | contig 70992 bp, 81 predicted proteins | sample AntRauTorckE6833_FD_190421 | JGI IMG/M metagenome (GOLD analysis project Ga0306869, IMG submission 190421) | Saline lake microbial communities from Rauer Islands, Antarctica - Metagenome Torckler E6 #833 (v2) (version 2) | ecosystem: Environmental > Aquatic > Non-marine Saline and Alkaline >... | reverse complement strand
AAACTCTCCATATTATTTATAAAAAGTTCTTTTATAGCTCATTATTTGTTTGTTCTTGTTTCCAAAAAAATTGTTTTTTCGTCGTTGTTCTTTCTTGTATATGTTCAGTTTTCAAAGACCTTGTTTCTATCGTGTTTTTCACACGCTTATATATTCTATCATAGCCAATATTTAAAGTCAACAATTTTATCCGTGTTTTTTAGATTTTTTTGTAAGTTTCGGAAAATTGCTATTTTTAGGCTACTTAGTGTCATTTAAAGGATAATTTTTGTTAAGAGCTGCAAGATATTTTGCAGCTCTCAACATTAAATTTACTCTTCGTATTCTTCATATGGATTTTCTTCAACTTCAGGTTCTTCATAATGGAATTCAGTATCTCTTAAAATTCCTGTGCCTGCTGGAATCAATCCACCAATAATTACATTTTCTTTTAAGCCAACTAATGGATCATGCATACCTCTTATTGTTGCATCGGTAAGTACTCTTGTTGTTTCTTGGAATGATGCAGCAGATAAGAATGATTCAGATTTTAAACTCGCTTTTGTAATCCCTAATAATATAGGTCTAGCAACAGCAGGTTTTAATCCGTTTGTAAATGCTTTTCTATTAGCTTCGACAAGTTGATTAATTGAAATTTGGCTTCCTGGTAATAAATCAGTGTCACCTTCTAAAATAACTGTTAATCTTCTTGTCATTTGTCTTACAATAATCTCAATATGTTTATCAGAAATATCAACTGACTGAGATTGATAGACTCGTTGTACTTCATTAATAATATATTTTTGAACAGTTTCAATATCTGTAACTCTTAATAATTCTTTAGGATCAATTGTACCCTCTACTAATTGCTGTCCAGCTTTTACATTATCACCTTTTTCAACGATTAATGTTGCTTTAGGATTTGTTGTATATTTTTTAGCTTCAATATCATTTTCGATATAGACAACATGACGGTCTTTTTCCTTTTCGATTTCTGTAACTTTTCCTGAAATCTCTGAAATAATTGCTTTTTTCTTAGATTTTCTCGCTTCAAATAACTCTTGAACACGTGGTAAACCTTGGGTAATATCATCACCAGCAACCCCACCTGTATGGAAGGTTCTCATGGTTAACTGTGTACCTGGTTCACCAATTGATTGAGCAGCAATAATACCAACTGACTCACCAACTTCAGCTTTTTCTCCTGTTGCTAAGTTTTGGCCATAACATTTACGGCACATACCAACTTTTGCAGTACAGCTTAAAGCTGTTCTAATTGAAACCTTAGTAATACCAGCTTCAACGATTTCTTTAGATTTTCTAACATTAATATATTCATTTCTATGAACAATGATTTCTCCAGTTTCTGGATGAATCACATCTGCAGATGGATAACGTCCCATCACTCTGTCTTCTAAATCAACAATGACTTTTCCGTCTCTATCATGAATTTCTTCTACATAAACACCTTTATCAGTACCACAATCTTCAATTGAGATAACAACATCTTGGCTGACATCAACCAAACGTCTTGTTAAGTAACCTGACTCAGCTGTTTTAAGTGCAGTATCGGTAGATCCTTTTCTGGCACCATGGGTAGAGATAAAGAACTCTGACATGGTAAGACCTTCCTTGAAGGATGCTTTAATAGGCAACTCAATGGTTCCACCACTCGGGTTGGCCATCAAACCACGCATACCAGCTAACTGTGTAAAGTTAGACATGTTACCTCTGGCTCCAGAGTTACTCATCATATATATATGATTATCCTCTTTCATTTCACCAGCAAGTCCAGACTCAACTTCTTTTTTCGCTTCTTTCCATTCATCAATAACCAACGCTTTTCTTTCTGCATCAGTTAACATACCTAAATCATATGTTTCTTGGATTTCAGCCACAGTATCTTCATGTCTCGTAATAACTTCTTGTTTTTTACTATAAACTTCAACATCACTTGCCGCTACCGTAATACCAGCAATCGTTGAGTATTTGAAACCAATGTTTTTCATTTTATCTAACATTTTAGATGTTTCATTGATTTTGTATTGTTCAAATATTTTAGCAATAATTAATGCTAAGAATCTTTTGTCAAACGGTTTAACCAAAGGCATCTTTTCGATTTCTTCTTTTAAGTTTTGCCCTGGCTTAATGAAATATTTACTTGGCGTTTGTACAGAAAGGTTAGAATCTGTCGGTTCATTTATATATGGGAAACTTGGTGGCATAATTTTATTAAAAATTAATTTACCAGGTGTTGTCACCATAAAGTATGAAACATAACTTTCTGGAACACGATCTGTAAATGATAAAATGTTGTTATCTTGAATAAAACCGATTCCTGATTCATTTTCTTCAGGTTTAAAGTTATTTTTGTTTGTACGAACATGTGAATCGATTTTCATTGCAATACGTGTGTGTAAATCAACATAATCATTTTCTAAAGCTAACATTACTTCATCATAGTTATTGAAGTAAGAACCTTCACCAGGACCATTTTGTGATTCTTTGGTTAAGTAATAGTTTCCTAAAACCATATCTTGAGATGGCGTAACGATTGGTTTACCATCTTTTGGTGCTAAGATATTATTTGATGCAAGCATTAATACCCTTGCTTCAGCTTGAGCTTCCTCAGATAATGGCACATGAACAGCCATTTGGTCACCATCAAAGTCAGCATTAAATGCTGTTGTTACTAATGGATGCAAACGAATGGCTTTACCTTCAACCAATTTTGGCTCGAATGCTTGAATACCAAGTCTATGAAGTGTTGGTGCACGGTTTAAAAGAACTGGATGTTCTCTAATCACGTCTTCTAACACATCCCAAACACGATCATCTAATCTATCGATTAAAGTTTTAGCATTTTTTAAGTTTGATGAGATGCCTCTTGAGATCATTTCTCTGATGACAAAAGGTTTAAATAATGTGATTGCCATTTCTTTTGGTAATCCACATTGATACATCTCTAGTTCAGGTCCAACAACAATAACTGAACGACCTGAGTAGTCTACACGTTTACCAAGTAGGTTTTGTCTGAAACGACCTTGTTTACCTCTTAACATATCTGATAGAGATTTTAATGGTCTATTTCTTTCTACAACAACTTTTCTACCACGTTTAGAGTTGTCAATTAAAGCATCAACTGCTTCTTGTAACATTCTCTTTTCGTTTTTAGTAATTAAGTGAGGAGCACCTTGTTGGAATTGACGTCTTAGACGTTTATTTCTATTTAAAATTCTTCTGTATAAGTCATTTAAGTCAGTTGTTGCAAATCGACCACCATCTAATTGAACCATCGGTCTTAAATCCGGTGGAATAACTGGTAATACTTCCAGAATCATCCATTCAGGATTGTTATCAGATTGTGAAAATGCTTCAACAACACTTAAACGCTTAACAATTTTTTCACGTCTTTGTTTTGACGCTGATTTTAATTCAACTCTTAATTTTAGAGTTTCTTCTTCTAAATTAATGTCTTGTAGTAATTTTTTTACAGCTTCTGCACCTGTTAATGCTTTGAATTTTGAACCAAACTCAAAATACTTGTCTGTATAGTCTCTTTCAGACAATACTTGTTTGTATTCTAAATCTGTATCTCCAGGTTCAGTGACGATGTAAGATGCTAAGTAAACAACTTCTTCTAAATCTTTTGCTTTTACATCTAATAGTGTAGCCAATCTAGATGGAGAATTTCTTAAATACCAAGCATGCACAACCGGTGCTTCTAACTCGATATGCCCCATTCTTTCACGACGTACTTTAGATTCAGTTATTTCTACGCCACAAACAGGACATTTCTTCCCTGGATGTGAGCTTTTTTTAGATTTATTCGAACATGCACATTGATAATCTTTTTGAGGTCCAAAGATTCTTTCACAGAACAATCCATCTTTTTCTGGTTTCAATGTACGGTAATTAATAGTTTCATGATTCTTAACTTCTCCATAAGACCAAGATCTTATTTCATCAGGAGAGGCTAATCTAATCTTCAAATGCGAAAATTTTTGACTCATAATCTTTCCTCCTTACGATTGAAAACCAAATTTATCAAGATAATTATCTTTGTCTGTTTCAACTAAAGACTTATCAATCTCATTTTCTCCGGTTTCACGGTTAATTAATTCTACATATATACCTAGTGATCTTAATTCACGCGACAATACCCTAAACGATTCAGGTAATGAAGGCGATGGAATAGGTTGTCCATCAACAATCGCTTTAAAGACTTTATTTCTTCCGATAATATCATCAGATTTAACAGTCAACATCTCTTGTAATGTGTAAGCTGCACCATATGCTTCAAGTGCCCAAACTTCCATCTCACCGAAACGTTGTCCACCGTTTTGTGCCTTACCACCCATTGGTTGTTGGGTAACAAGCGTGTATGGTCCAACACTACGTGCATGTAATTTATCATCAACCATATGGTCAAGTTTAATCATATACATAACACCAACAGACACATCATTATCAAATTTACGTCCAGTACGGCCATCAATTAACGGGAACTTACCAGTTGGTTTCATGCCAGCTTCTTCCATAATATCTGCTAAGTCACCTGACTCAACACCATCAAATACTGGAGAAGCAACATGGATGCCTAATCGTTTTGCAGCCATTCCTAAATGAATCTCTAATACCTGACCAATATTCATTCTCGACGGAACTCCAAGTGGACTTAACATAATGTCAATTGGTGTACCATCTTCTAAATACGGCATATCTTCTTCAGGTAATATTTTAGAAATAACCCCTTTATTACCATGACGACCCGCCATTTTATCTCCTTCAGAAATTTTACGTTTTTGAACGATATAAACTCTAACTGAAATATTAACTCCTGGACTTAACTCGTCATTTTCTTTGGTTAAAACTTGTACAGATCTAACAATACCGCCTCCACCATGTGGAACGCGTTTTGAAGTGTCTCTAACCTCACGTGATTTTTCACCAAAGATAGCTAACAATAGTTTTTCTTCTGGTGATGGGTCCGTTTGACCCTTCGGTGTAACTTTACCAACTAAGATGTCACCTTCATGAACTTCTGTACCAGGTATAACAATACCACTTTCATCTAAGTAACGACGTCCATCAGGTCCGACATTTGGAATTTCACGTGTTATTTCTTCTTTTCCTAATTTTGTATCTCTAGCTTCAACTTCATATTTTTCAATGTGAATTGATGTATAAACATCTTCTTTAACAAGACGTTCATTCATAATAACAGCATCCTCGTAATTGTATCCATCCCAAGTCATAAAAGCAACTGTTACATTTTGTCCAATCGCCAATTCACCTTTTTGCATTGATGGTCCATCAGCAATAATAGCATCTGCTTCAACAAACTCACCCAATCCAACAATTGGTGTTTGGTTAATACAAGTTCCTTGATTAGATCTCATAAATTTTTGTAATTTATAAACATCTAATTCTCCAGATTCTGTTCTAATTTTGATTTCTTTTCCATCTACTTCTTCAACGGTACCACTTCTTAAAGCAACAATAGCTGAACCAGAGTCATGAGCAACTTTATACTCAATACCTGTTCCAACGAATGGTGACCTAGGTTTTAATAGTGGAATAGCTTGTCGTTGCATGTTTGCACCCATTAATGCACGTGATGAATCATCATGCTCCAAGAATGGAATTGATGCTGTTGAAACAGATACAATCTGTTTCGGAGAAACATCCATGAAATCAACATCTGTACGGTTGAACATTTTTGTTTCACCATTTTTTCTTGCAACAACTCTTTCATCAAGAATGTTTCCATCATCATCTAAATTAATGTTTGCCTGTGCAATAATAAAATCTTTTTCATCATCAGCTGATAAATAATGTACTTCCTCAGTGATTTTTAACTTATCTTTATCGACTCTTAAATATGGTGTTTCCATGAATCCATATTTATTAACTTTAACATAAGTTGCTAAAGAGTTAATCAAACCAATGTTTTGACCCTCTGGTGTTTCAATAGGACAAATACGTCCATAATGTGATTGATGAACGTCACGAACATCAAAACCAGCTCTATCTCTTGTCAAACCACCAGGTCCTAAAGCAGAAATTCTACGCTTATGAGTAACCTCATCCAAAGGATTGGTTTGTTGCATAAACTGTGACAACTGACTTGAACCAAAGAACTCTTTTAAAGAAGATGTTAATGGTCGAATGTTGACAAGATTTTGCGGTGTAATTTCTCTAGGATCTTTTGTAGACATTCTATCTTTAACATTTTTCTCTATTTTGGCTAAACCAATTCTAAATTGGTTTTTCAATAATTCGCCAATTAATCTAAGTCTTCTGTTTCCTAAATGGTCAATATCATCCATTTCACCTAAACCTTTATAAATGTTTAAGTAATAGTTGATGCTTGCCAATATATCAGAAGTGGTGATGTGTAAACGAGTTTCATAAGAATTGTTACCAACAATTTTAGTTTTGTTAGTATTTCCTTCTTCATCTTTAATTTTCACTTCAACTTCTTCAACGAAAACATCCCTGATGACATTTTGAATAAATTCTTCATTCGGATCATCTGTTGCCAATTCATTTCTATTTTCACGATCAATTAGTAATTTTAATTCTTTTTCTAACTCATTATCAAAAGTAATTTTCTTCGTAATTGATTCTCTATGTTTTCCATATAACTCATAATTATCATAAGTTAAAACTGTATTTTTCTTTAAGATAACTTCACCAGTATTTACATCAACTAGATCTTTTAAAATACGAACATCTAAATCTTTATCTAGTAAAGTTTTAAGCATATGAACAACATCAAGTTTTTGGTTCACTTTAAAGCGACCAACATCAGCTAAGTCATATCTTTTTTCATCGAATAAACGAGACACAAAAAACTGTCTTGCACCTTCGAAAGTAGCTGTTTCTCCTTGACGTATTTTAGCGTACACTTCTTTAATTGCATCTTTAGAATTTTGTGTTAAATCTTTATCAAATGAATTATCTAATAAATCATTTTCTCCAAAAATATCAGTGATTTGTTTTTTTGTTGAAAAACCAAGCGCTTTAATCATAGTTGTTAATAAAATCTTTTTTGAACGATCGACTTTTGCATAAGGTATACTTTTAGAACCCATTTCGAATTCTAACCAAGCACCTCTTGTAGGAATAACTTGTCCCAAGAATTTCGTTTCTTGAGTTTTTTTGTCTTTCTGTTCTGAATAAAATACACCAGAAGAACGAACAATCTGCGAAACAATAACACGTTCCGAACCATTAAAAATAAATGTTCCATTTGGTGTCATCATTGGAATATCACCCATGAATAAACGATGTTCTAAAACATTATTATCATCGATTAATTCTCCGGTTTTTGGATCGATTAATTCTTTGTTTTTTAAACGAACTTGAACCCGTAAAGCGCGTGAAAAGGTCATATCCTTTTCTTTGCACTGATCAATATTATACTTAGGTTCATCAAATTTAAAATCACCAAAATAAAGTTCAACACTTTCGTTGAAATTTGTAATTGGAGATATGTCTTCAAACAATTCTCTCAAACCTTTTTCAATAAACCATTTAAAAGAATCAGTTTGAACTTCAATTAAATTTGGAAGATCAATGTTCGATTTTACTCGCGAATAATTTCTTCTTTCTTTGGCTTTACCATACTGTATAGTACTATAATTCACACAATCACCTCATAAATAAATTTGGTGTGTTTTTTATGCTTGCAAAAACACAAAAGCAAACGCAAAAATGCGCATTATACGCATTTTAATATTTTATCATATTAATTCAAATCAGTCAATTATAAACAACATTTAATTATCATGTATCCTGACTTCTTTTTTATAACCTGAACATCTTTATAGATAGTTTGACAAAATTTGATTGCAGACATTGCACCTTGCTTCTTTTGTATCACCATATATAGTGAACCATTATCTGTTAAATGCTGTCCTGCATCTTCAAACATTTTGTATATAACTTTCTTCCCTGTACGAATTGGTGGATTGGTTACAATTAAATCGTATTTACTAGTAATATTGTCAAAGCCATTGCTTTCAAAAACATTGACTGTCACATGGTTATTTCTAGCATTTTCTTCGGCAAGTTCAATCGCTCTAAGATTTATATCAACCATATCAACCATCGCCTTAAAGTTAAAAGACTTAAGAATAATACCAATAGGTCCGTATCCACACCCAAGATCCAAAGCCTTATCAAAAGACAAATCTATCGTTGATTCTATCAATAATCTAGAACCGAAATCTAGGCCTTTCTTTGAAAATACACCATGGTCAGTCATAAAAGAAAATTTCTTGTCTTTTATTAAAACAACGTGCTCTTTTTTTTCTGAATTTAAGTCTTCTTGATTAACAAAATAATGTCCCATAATCATATCCTCATACATGAATAAAAACCTGAGGCATCCTCAGGTTTATGTTCATCTCAATGTTGAATTACTATTTTAATTCTACTGTAGCTCCAGCTTCAGTTAATTTTTCAGAGATTTCTTTTCCTTCATCTTCACTAACTTTTTCTTTAATAGCTACTGGTGCAGAGTCAACTAATTTTTTAGCTTCGATTAAGCCCATACCAGTTAATTCTCTAACAACTTTAATAACTTTTACTTTTGATCCACCGAATGATGTTAACATTACATCAACTTGTTTTGGACCTTCATCTTCTACTTCAGCTGCTGCTGCAGGTGCTGCCGCTACCGCTGATGGGTCGATACCAAATTCTTCTTTCATAGCGTCGACTAATTCTTTGATTTCTAAAATATTCATTTCTTTTAATGATTCAATAAAATCTTTAACAATAATTTTTGCCATTATAATATCCTCCTATTAATTACTTTCATTTTCTTTTTCAGAATCTTCTTCATTCGAATCTTCTTCTGTTAATAAATACAAACCTACCGCTAACTCTCTTACTGGCGCTAACATTTGACCAGCTAACATTGTTAATAGGCCTTCCCTGTTTGGTAATTGTGAAATCTCTTTGATTTTTTCGATTTCATAGTAATTACCATCTACAATTCCTGATTTGATTTTTAATTTCTTGTTCTTTTTAGCAAACTCATATAGTACTTTGGCTGCTGATACTTGATCTTCATAACTGAAGACAACAGTATTTGGTCCAAACAAATCTCCTTTTAATTCTTCATACCCTTGTGCTTCAGCTGCTCTTCTTGAAATATTGTTTTTAATAACGAACATTTCACATCCAGCTTCACGTAATTTATTACGTAAATCTTGAGTGCTTTCAACTGTAAGACCTTGGTATTCTGCAATAACAACAGATTTGGAATTAGACATTCTTTCAGCAACTTCATTAACTAATTGTTGTTTAGTGTCGATAACCTTTTGATTAGCCATTCATAGACCTCCTTCTTGTCTAATAAATACGAAAACCCCTTTTACGAGAAAAAGAGGTTTAAATAGTTAATTTAAAAATCTTAATCTCGGTAGGCTTATTAAGCGCTAGCCCCTACTGTCTTCGATTATTATATTGTTTTTTTAACTTCTAATTTAACGCCAGGTCCCATCGTTGATGAGATGCTAACATTTTTAAGATAGATACCTTTTACTGTTGATGGTCTAAGTTTTCTTACAACATCGATAACTGTTCTAATGTTTTCAACAAGTTTATCAGTTGCGAATGATACTTTTCCAACTAAGACTAAAATGTTTCCGAATTTGTCTACGCGATAAGTGATTTTCCCACCTTTAGAATCGCTAACAGCTTTTTCAACATCCATGGTAACTGTTCCTGTTTTAGGGTTAGGCATTAAACCTTTTGGTCCTAATACACGTCCAAGTTTACCAACAGTAGCCATCATGTCTGGTGTAGCAATTACCACATCAAATTCTGTCCATCCATCGTTGATTTTTTTAACTAAATCTTCGTCGCCAACATAATCAGCGCCAGCTTCTTCAGCTTCTTTAGCTTTTTCACCTTTAGCAAAAACTAATACAGTTTTTGTTTTCCCTGTTCCGTGTGGTAAAACGACAGCACCTCTAAGGTTTTGTTCTGCTTTACGTGGATTAAGGTTAAGGTTAAATGCTAATTCAACAGATGCATCAAAATTTTCAAAGGAAATTGATTTCACCAAATCAACAGCTTCATTAACTTGATAAGTCTTTGTTCTATCAACTTTACTGAAAGCTTCAGTATATTTCTTTCCTTTTTTTGCCATTGTTGTGTTTCCTCCTATATTTGGTTTTAGCGGATTGTCCTCCCAATTATATAGTTGTATTAAAATCTATATTAACAACTTATAAACTTAGTCTTTAACGACAATTCCCATGTTTCGAGCCGTACCTTCAATAATGCGAGCTCCTGCTTCTACATCATTTGCGTTAAGGTCTGGCATTTTTTGTTCAGCGATTTCTCTTAATTGATCCCAAGTAATCGTTGCAACAGTTTCTTCTTTAGAGTTTCCAGCTCCTTTTTGGATTTTACATGCTTTTTTCAATAAATCACTAGCAGGTGGAGTTTTTGTAATAAATGAGAATGAACGATCATCATAAACAGTTAATACAACAGGAATAATATTCCCTACCTGATCTTTAGTTTTATCATTGAATTGCACACAAAATTGTTGGATGTTAACTCCTGCTTGTCCTAAAATTGGTCCAATTGGTGGTGCTGGTGTTGCTTTTCCACCAGGAACTTGCAGTTTAACTACATTTTTTACTTCTTTAGCCACGAAAGACACCTCCTTATTTTCGTGATGTGGTGAATGGAATTTCTTCCTCCCACTCAATATACATATTGCACGCTATGACATTATATAATATTAATTGTAAATAGTCAAGATTTTTATCTGTGTAATTATTGTATTTTAGATATCATATTTGGCTAGGATTTCTGCAGGGGTTTTTCTCAATAAATTAAAGACTGGTAATAACCCAAAAACAATGTTTACAGTGTATATACCTAGCAATCCTAACATCAATAGCCAGAAAGGTAAATAGAAAACTGAGAAGAATGTATTCACTTGTCTTTCAATCCCCATCAATACATAACTCGCTAATAAATAACCTGATGCAGAAGCAATGGTTGTATAAACAAGAATCTCCGATAAAAATATCTTATACACATCTTTCTTCGATGCACCAATTGCTCTATATATTCCAATCTCTTTAACGCGGTTAATCATACTTGTTCTCATTACAAAGAATATGAACAAAACAATCCCTCCAAGAATGACTAGCAAGGTTACAAGTTGACCTGATACTTGAGTGGCTCTATTTTCAATATAATTGTCTCTATCCATTTCATAAATATCAATCGCCTCAAAACCCAATTCCTCAATCGCTTGAATAGCAGCGTCTTTATCTTCTGTGTGGAATGAGTATTTATAATCTCGGTAATACTCAAATGAAACTTCACGATCAGAACTCATACTTACAATCATTGCATCTTCAAAGGCTTCTGAAGTGATTAAATAATTAACTTGCGATAAACTAGCATCTGTTTGATTTTCGAAAGTGCCCACAACTTCAAAACTATTAATGAGTGAAGATGTATTTGTATAAAGATTTAGAGTGTCGCCAACATCTAATGTGGTGTTTTCATTAACTATTACTTCATCCATTGCACTGACATTAACCCCATCCACTATTTCAATTTGATTATTATATAAATCAATACTTGAATAACTTAGATTATTTGAAATAAAAATTGGGTAGCTATCATCAGCTATTACAAATAACCCCTCGTTGGTTTCAATGATACCGACGACTGTCATCTCATGCTGACGATTCGACCCCATCATAACTGTGAAGTCCATTAATTCTCTTTGAGAACTGTATCCCATTTGTGACACCGAGTAATTTGCTAAGAGCCTTTTGGCAACGCTTGATGTGATAACTAACTCTTGATTGTTCTCCGGCATTCTTCCAACTATTAAATCATCAGAATCCACCCAAGAAGATTTTACGACGTATCCTGTTGTTTGAGCTTCAACAGCTGTCTGATAAAAAGTCTGAGAAGTAAATATTAAACTGGGATAACTTGTGTAAGGTAACTCTATACCTTCAATATCAACGATATCTCTTAGATCATCTGTTGTGATTCTCTCTTCTGAATCCACACCAACAAAACTTTTTGGTGCTGATAAAAATTGTGCCTCATCTATTTTGATTAAATTACCTAATGATGCCAATTGTGCTGCAACAACCGCAGAAATAACAAAATATACAAATATTGTAATCTTCTTGGTGAATTTTTTTCTTGAAAATAATTTCTTTAATCCATTCAACAAAGTATCGCGCCATCTAAACAATGACTTTCTATTATGATGGTCGATAGGCTCAAAGGAATCAAAATCTAAAGGGTCCATTTCATCAACTTTCACTTCCTTTTTATGATCGTCAATTAAATGTATTTCAGATTCATCATCTATAAAAGTAATTTTCTTATCTGAATTCGCTTTAATATAGATGGTATTATTCATTTCTACGACTTTTAAGCCAAAATGTTTTTTGCTCTCTTTTTCGTAATAATAATCGATAAACTTTGTTTCTAAATCATCATTTTTTAAATCTTTTAAATATATGTAACGATCATCTTTATGCTCATAGGAAGAGTCATTAAAGTTTTTATAATCGTTAATGACCAAGCCATCTTTTAACTCAATGATTCTATCTGCATATAAATCAACAAGATTTCTTTCATGTGTGACTAAAATAACCAACTTATTCCTTGAAATATTTTTGATAAGGCTCATCACTTCAAAAGTATTGTTGCTGTCAAGGTTACCAGTAGGTTCATCAGCTAAAATAACATCAGGATTTTTCGCAATTGCTCTTGCGATTCCCACGCGTTGTTGTTGACCTCCAGATAAAGCTAAGACACTTCTTTTTCTATAATTATACATACCGACTTGTTCTAAACTATAATTGATTCTTTCATCAAGTCTGTCTTTGTCATATAAACCGGCGATATTTAAAGACGTTTTAATATTCTCATAAACAGTTTGGTGAGGAATCAAATTATAATTTTGGAAAATAAAGCCTATTTTATCATTTCTAATTTTGTCAATTTTAGTTGACTTATATTTTTCAATAGTTTCATCTTCGTAAGTTATTTCTCCACTATGAAAACTATCCAAACCAGCAATTACATTAAGTAATGTAGTCTTTCCGCAACCTGATGGTCCAGTAATTGCAACTAACCCTGTCTCAGGAAACTCGATGGAAGTATTATCAATGACATGAATTTCATTGTTTTTGTTTTTATTAAAATACTTGTTAACATTTTTTAATTTAATCATCTTATTCCATCTCCCTTCTTAAGGTTTCTGCAACGCTGTCATGATAAACCCTTGAAAGATATCTTCTTGATATCAATGCAGAGAATAACATTATAAAGATAAATAAGTATAAAGTATATTTAAAATTATAAAACTTTAGAACATATAGAAAGCCTTCTTCTTTTATAAAAGGCGTCCCAAAGATGATAACCAATATAAAAACAAGATAAGCAACAATGGCCACAAAAATATTTTCTAAATAGATAAAACTCCTAATGGTTGCTTTATTTGCGCCAATAGTTCTAAATATTGCATAATCATTTAGTTTAGAATTAATAATATTTTTAATGATGACATAGGAAATAAAGAATATACCAATAAACAAGATACCAAACATTAAGATTAAACCAAAGTTCATAATTAGGAATATTAATCCTTCTAATTGGTTTCCAGAGCTTGCACTCGCTGGATGGTATACTGTATAAAGTAATTCTCCATCAGCTTTATCTCTACTTAAATCATTGACATAATTTCTTGCATCTATACCGTCATTTGTAAAAACTGAGATTTGATATGGTTCATCAACAGAAAAAAATTCATTATAAATTCTAGAATTTAATTCTATATTTGAATCGCTCAGTTGTTTGAGATTAATGGTAATATCTTCTGCTTCAAAATCTTCATAGAAAGCATTAATCAAAATATCACTTTCAAAATCTCCTGTCATTTGGAAATAATGTGAAGAAACATTGATTTCATCATCATCTAATGAATCATTTACAGTCACTTGCTCGTTAAAAAGATTGAGTATCATTTCTTGACTACTAGATGCTGAATAAGTAATACTCATTTTAGCAATCATAAAGAAACCTACTTCACGGCTCATTGATTGCCATAAGTTTTCATGAACAAATATAACGGCTTGATATCGCCCACCTAAAGTATCAACCAAATCTGTTGAGTCAAAATACTTGTTAATTGTAAAGTTTTGGATACCATCACTTTTCTGCAATTGAATTCTATCACCGGTTAAATCATATGGCTCTGACATAAAATTATATTCAGGTAGAGAAACAACCACTTCATCTTCAGGCATAGTTTCATAATCTGAACCTAAAAAACTAATGGGTAATATAAGAGGTCTTGACAAATAAACATCACCTTCATTATTATCAACTTCCCATTCCAAATATAAACTGCGATAATATTCAAGCATAAAATCATTCGTAACAATGGTTCTCACTTTTGAATCGCTTTGAATTTCATTTAATTCTGATTCAGTAAAGAATGTACCATCTTTTTTATTTACGACAATCCTAGTTTCAGGCGCAAAATCAAAATTTGGATTGTAGCCTGATTGTTCAGTTTGTGCATATAAAAACCCACCATAAATAAAAGCAAAGAAGAAAGTAACGAATATAAATATAACAAACAATAAAATACTTTTCTTTGGTGTCGCCAATAAATTTCTAACAACCATTTTAATGGTTTCTTTGAAATCCATTTGATAATCTTTATCTTCTAAGCTAGGTAAATTTTTAGCTTTTACTTTTTCTATTTTTTTATCTTCAACGACTTCTCCATCGTAGATTCTAATACGTCTTGTGGCTTGATCTTTGACTTGTGTAAAATCATGTGTGACCACAATGACTAATTTGTCTTTAGAAATTTCGCGAAGTAACTCTACAATGTTTTTTGCAGATTCACTATCTAAGTTACCTGTCGGTTCATCAGCAACAATTATTGGTGCATCTTTTGCAATAGCTCTTGCAATAACAACACGTTGTTTTTGTCCACCAGAAAGTTTTGTTGCCTTATGATTTTTATGATCTGTTAAGCCTACACGCTCAATAATTCCTTCAGCTCTTTCTCTTAGTTCTTCTTTTGGATAACCAGATAAAATCAGAGCTGCTTCAACATTTTGTAAAACAGTATAGGACTCAATTAGATTATAACTTTGAAAAATAAAAGCAATATATTTCTTACGATAATTCTCCCAATCTTCTTTGGAAAAATATGATGTTTCTTCATCGTTGATATATAGTTCGCCTTCTTCGTATGAATCAATTCCTGAGATTACATTTAAGAGTGTGGTTTTACCTGAACCACTTTCCCCTACAATTGCGACAAATTCATTAACGCCTAACTCTAAATTTATCTTTCTTAAACCTAAACTAACGGTTTGATTTTTGCTATAAAATTTCGATACATTCTTTAATTTTATCATAATGCCTCCTTAGTTCTTAAAACGTTCACGATTATTATATCATAATATACTTAAATAATTGCTGATTTCAAACTTAAAACTAATATTTTTAATCAATATTCTGTATAAAGAAAAAAGACATCAAATTCTTGTGAATTTGATGTCAATATTATTATTTTATAACTTCCACTTCTGCAAAATCAAGTTCCATGGTTGTTTGTCTTTCAAACATTTCAATAAGTACATGGATTTTCCCTTGATCTTCATCGATGCTTTCAACAACTACTTCTTGACCTTTAAAGTTTCCGTTTGCGATTCTAACTTTATCGCCAACTTCAACATTCAAGCGTTGCACTGCAAGCATTCCACATTTTTTCAAGATTGGATTGATTTCTTCCGGTTTTAATGGAACTGGTTTTGTTCCACCACCACTAGAACCTAAGAACCCAGTAACACCTGGTGTATTTCTTACAACAAACCAAGAATCATCTGTTACAATCATTTCTATAAAAACGTATCCAGGATAAATTTTTATTCTTTTTTCTTTTTTACTCTTATCAGGTTTTTCTTCAATCTCTATTGTTTCAGGAATCATTACTTGGAAAATTAAATCTTCCATGTTCATTGATTCAATACGTCTTTCAAGACTTGACTTAACAGAATCTTCTAAACCTGAATAAGTTTGAACGATATACCATAATCGTCTAGCTTCACTCATGAATAATCACTACCCGTAGATTAATGTAAATAAAGGATTCAACACCAAATCATAAACAACAAAAACAAGCATTAAGAATAGTAAGAATGAAAATACTCTTCCTGCACTTTCAGCTAATTTTTTTCCACTTGGCCAGTTCACTTTTTTCATTTCAGAAAGACTTGGTTTAACAAATGGAATTGCTAAATAAACAATTACAAGTGTTCCAACTAAAATTAAGAATCCACCTGTTAACAATCTCTTTAAAGTTGTATTAAAGAAAAAATCAATGACGCCAATACCTGATTGACCTAAGATCGCTTCTAAATCAACATTCCCAAATTGACCTGTCATGATATAAACACCGTATAAAATTAATACTGGTGATAAAATCGCCAATAACCAATTTTCAAATTTATATTCTTTTTTAAGAATGCTCATGACTCTACCTTCATCATTATTCTTTTTTGGTTTCATTTCTTTATTATTTGCCATAATATCCTCCTATTTACCTTCTTTGTGAATTGTGTGTTTTTTACATTTCTTACAATATTTTTTTGCCTGGAATCTTGTTGGCCCAGTAGATTTTTTGACCTCATAATTCCTAGATAAACACTCTTCACATATTAAAACTGCTTTATTTTTCATAATATACCCTCTCACTCGCGTATTAAATGTATCAAAATTTAGACAAAAAGTCAAGAAAATCATTGTATTAAATAGATTTTAATCTTATTTTTTATCCTGCCTAAAGCATTATAAATTCTTTTTTCGTCTGAACTCATAATTTCCGCTGCTTGTCTCACTGTTCTCTTTTCAACTATTTTTCTTTGAAAGACTTCTTTTTCAAAGCTAGATAAGTTGTCCAATGCCTCATATACTTCTTGATCTAAAAAATCATGTCTTCTCGGTTCTTCAATTGAATTGTGGTTATAAATTGGTAGTTTTTCATATATAAAAGTGAAGTAATTATTCTTTTTCTTTTTATAAGAAATTAAAAAGTTGGTTAAGTTTAATTCAAAAAATCTTGTAAAAGTCTTTCCATATGTCTCATCATACTTAACAACAGATTTATGAAGCAATATTAAAGATTCTTGAAAACAATCATCATAATCATAGACTAGGTTGAATTGTTTGATTTTTTTCGCAATAAGGAACTTGTATTTATTAACCATTAATTCAAAGGCTTCATCATCACCTTGTTTCACGAGATTAATAATTTCAAAATCATTGTAATTGCGAAAAATCATCTATCCATTTAACTTCTTTCTTAAAATATCAAAAATTAATATACCTGCACTCACAGAAGCATTCAAACTATTGATTTGTCCTACCATGTCAATCTTTACATTGTAGTCAACGTGATCTCTAACAATTCGTGAAATCCCTTTACCTTCACTTCCTATGACCAAGCATAAAGGTGTATCTACAAATATTTGCTGATAAGATTTTTTAGCTTTCAAATCTGTTCCAACACTCCAAAACCCTTTGTCTTTTAAAGTTTTTAAAGTGTTTGTTAGATTGGCGACTTCAACAACTTTAACATGCTCTATAGCACCTGAACTCGTTTTAGCAACTGTACCCGTGATTTTTGCTGAGCGATTTTTTGGAATAATAACCCCATCAACACCACCAGCTTCACAGGTTCTAATAATCGCACCTAAGTTATGTTCATCAGTGATTTGATCTAACATAACTAGAAAAGGATTTTTGCTTAAATCTAAACTTTCTAAGAATGGTTTTAAATCATATGTTTTGTAATCTTCAACATCCAAGACAGCACCTTGATGATTACCCAAAAACTTTTTTTTAAAATCATGTTTATTTATAATTTGACAATCAACTTTATGTCTCTTTAAATAATCAATGATGTCTTGATTGGTATTATCCATAACAAAACCTTGATATATTTTTCTGTCTGTTTTCATTACTTCTAAACAGGTATTTCTTCCATAGATTAAAGTACTCATAAATTAAACCCCTTCTTGATTTATCATACCATAGATTAATAATTATTTATTTGAAAAATTTTTACTTTTTCAAAACCAAATCATTGATAATCTCAATAGTTCTAGCGATTACTTGATTAACTCTTTCATATGACTCTTCTAAATAAAGATAACCTATTACAGCTTCAAAACCAGTTGATTGATTATAGGTTTGAACATCTGTATTTTTAGGTTTATGTGATGCGGATTGATTTCTACCGCGCTTAAATATATTAATTTCTTTTTCTGTATAAAAATCACTAGTCATTTTTAAGGCAGCTAAAGCTTGTGAATTGGCTTGAGTGAATAGGATTGCGTTTTGATGTAAATCCCCAACTTTTGTTAATCCTTTATCAATTAGATACTCTCTAATCTTCATTTCATAAACCGCATCGCCAACATAAGCCAAAGTTAATCCGTTTAATTGTATCACAGAATACCTCTTTCAGTTAACTTAGTTCTTAATTGATCTGCTAACTCAAAATTTTTATTCTTTCTTGCATTTTCCCACTCATGATACATGGTCTTGTCCTCTTGGCTCATTGCTTGTAAATCAACCTTTAAACCTAAAATATTCACCATGTACTGAACTGCTTGATTCAACTCATTGTAATAATGACTGAATTTCTTTTTTCGAATACTCACATTCATTATTTTTAAAAGTGATTGTAGTGCGGTGATAGCATTGGCAGTATTAAAATCATCTTCCATGGCTTCATCAAAAGCCTTCATTACACCTAAAATCTCTTTATCTTTTATCTCAACAATTTCTAATTCATCTCTTAAATCTAGCAATCTATACAATTGTTTCATGGTTGATTCAAGCTTTTCAAATTCTTTAACGTACATTTGAAAACCTTCTTCATCATAATTTAAAGGAGAACGGTAGTGTGTACTCAACAAAAAGTATCTCAAAGGCATCTTATCCTTAACGTCCTTGACTAGAATAACATTCCCTATACTCTTGCTCATTTTTGAATCTTTAATGCTTAGGCGGCCATTATGCATCCAATAGTTGGCTAATCGATGATTGTACAATGCCATCGATTGTGCAATCTCATTTTCGTGATGTGGGAACTTTAAATCTGACCCACCTCCATGAATATCGATCTTTTCACCAAAAATATCATCAATCATAGCGACACATTCAGTATGCCATCCAGGTCTCCCTTTTGAAAAGGGTGATTCAAAATTAAGCCCTTCTGTGGTTTTCTTCCATAAGGTGAAATCCAAAGGACTGTCTTTATCAAGATTGATATCAATACGTGCCCCACTTTTTAAATCTGCGATTTGACGATTACTTAAGCGGCCATATTCAGGTAGACTCTCAACCTTAAAATACACATCACCATTAATCTCATAAGCGTAATTCTTTTCAACTAACTCTTGAATAAAATTCTTAATATGAGGCATATAGTTTGTGACTCTTGGTTTTATATAATCTGTTAAACAGTTTAAACCTTCTATATCATTAAGAAAAGCGTCAATATAATGGTTTGCGACTTCCATTTCATCAAGTTTTTCTTCAATGGCTTTTTTAATGATTTTATCATCAACATCCGTAAAATTAGAAACAAACTTGACTTTATATCCCTTTGATTCAAAAAATCTTCTGACTGTATCAAAGAAGACAACAGGTCTTGCATTTCCTATATGTATATAGTTGTAAACGGTTGGCCCACAAACATACATATTCACTTGATTTTTATGGATGGTTTTAAAATCTTCAACTTTATCTTTATATGAATTGTATATACGCATCATTATCACCTCTTCGCTACCTTTAATTATAGTTTATAAACACTCATTTTTCAAGCAATCTATGAAAGCTACACTCAAAATAAAAAAACCACTTGACGTGGTCTTTTTAGTTTTTCTACTTTTTGTTTAACTTACAGTTTCTTATTTATAATTTCACTATATTTGCAGCTTGAGGTCCTCTATCTCCATCAACGACATCAAATGTAACTTCTTGACCGTTTTCTAAAGATTTGTACCCGTCACCTTGGATTGCTGAGTAATGTGCGAAAATGTCATTTCCTTCTTCATCAGTGATGAAACCATAACCTTTTTCTGCGTTAAACCATTTTACTGTTCCGTTCATTTAAATCTCCTTTTCCTTTTTATACTTACATATTATATCGTTTATCCAGCCAATTTGCAAGTTTTTTAACTGAACAAAAGTTCACGCTTTATCATTATTGATTTTTTTCTTGGTCTTCAATACCCACGTTTTTTATTGAACCAAATTTCATATTGATTTTTTCAACACGACTATCAAACTTATCTGTATCATTTTTCACAGTTTGGATAGATCGACTTAGTTTTTCCCATTCTTTACTAAATATATTAAAATCTTTACTTAATTTAATGAGTTCTCTATTGATTTTTTCCATATTTTGAGAACGTTCATAATCAATCATAAAGGTTTTAAAAGATGACAGTAAAGGCACAATGGTTGTTGGTGAAACAATTGTGATAAATTTTTCTCTAGCATATTCAATTACATTTTGTAATTTTGAATGTAATAACGCTAATATTCCATCACTTGGTACAAACATTAATGCGTAGTCAGTTGTAAGGGGTGGCATAATATATTTATGAGCAATATCAGTAATATGTTTTTTTACATCTCTTCCAAACTCAGAAACAATTTTACTCTCTTCTTCCTTTGACAATTCTTTATTATCAAACAATTTTGCGTAAGCTGAATATGGAAACTTTGAATCTATAGCAATAATTCCATTTGGTTCAGGCATAAAGATTGCTGCATCGACCCGAACTGACTTATGGTTCTCTTTAATGGTGTATTGTGTTTTATATAATTTTTCGTTGTTTCCATATATAGAATAAAGTAATTGATTTAATTGATATTCTCCATAAGCACCTCTTGATTGATTGTGGGATAGAATATTTTGTAGAGAGACCATCTCTTCAGAAAGCTCTTTGATATTCTTTTGAGCCTCATCAATCACTTCAACTCTTTTAGCAATATCAACAAAAGTAATTTGAGCATCTTTGAAGCCTTTTGATAATCTTTCTTCCACTTTCTCATTAATTTCACTCATGCGTTTTTCAACAGTATTTGATAAAGATTTAAATTCAAGATTAAACTTATCAGATATTTTTTCTTGAAACTCTGACATTTGAGTATTAACATTCAACCTAAAATCAGCTATATTTTTATTTGACAACTCAGATGAATGCATCAATTGCCTATTGACTTCATTATTGAATTTTAACAATGAATCATTCAACTCCGACTTAATATTTTTTTCTAATTGGTCAATTTCTTTGTCAATGGAAATTGATGATGTTTTCTTATTAAAGAAAGTCAAATATATAACTAAAACTAATATCACTATTAATACTGACAAAATAATTATTCCAATAATTTCAATTGTTTCCATACGCCTTACCTTTCGCCTTAGAACATTGGACTAAACAAGTTAAACCATCCTTGTGCCATTCTTTTGAAAATCCCTCTTTTACGCCATTCTTCTTTGTTGATTTTTATGGATTTTTCGATGTCATCGTTAAAACTCTTAACCAAATCATTAACAGTAGAATTTTCAAAAATTGCAGTTACCTCGAAATTTAAGTTCAAACTTCTTGGATCCATATTTACTGTTCCGACTGAAGCTAATTTATCATCAATAATCAATACTTTAGAATGTATAAATCTTTCCTTATATTCATATATAGATACGCCAACTTTCAATAATTGTTCATAGTAGGACTTTGTCGCAAAGCCTACAGTGAAGTAATCATGTAAACCAGGCACCATGAGTTCAATCTTTACACCTGAGTTGCTGGCGATTTTAATCGCAGCCATTAACTCAGGCTCAATGATTAAATATGGTGTGGTAATCTTAATTGATTCTTTTGCCTCAGTAAACATTTTTAAATACACATCTTTAATAAGCCCTTGTTCATAATCTGGTCCTGATTCTAATACACTAAATAATCCTTTTTGCTTTGATATTTTAGGTAATCTATATAAATCTAATACTTTATTATTTACATAATACCAATCTTTTATAAAAACATTATATAAACCAATAACACCTTTACCCTTAACTAGTATTTGTGTGTCACGCCAAAAACCGAAACGCTCAGATTGGTGATTATATTCATCGCCTAGGTTCATACCGCCAATAAACCCAATTTCTCCATCGATAACAGTTACTTTTCTATGATTTCTAAAATTCAGGTTTGAATTAAATACTGATATGGTTTGTGGATCAAAAACCGATATATTCATTCCTGACTCTCTTAGCTCTTTCATGTAATTGTGATCTAAATGTTTGTTCGAACCAAAATGATCATATAATAAATAAACCTTTACGCCCTCTTTTACTTTTTGGTGTAATACATCAAGTATTCTTTTACCAATAAAATCATTCTTAACAATATAAAATTCCATCAATATATATGATTTAGCATTTTGAATCTCAAACTCTAACTTAGGGAAAAACTGATCACCATTATTGAGTAACTCTACTGAAGTATTGTTTTGATAAATTGTTCTCTTGGTATTCTTTTGAATAAATGAAAAAACATCTCCATATTGATATTTTTCATAATCAATATTATTTTTCTTTTCATAACCCTCAAAAGCCTTAGAAGATATTAAAGGTCTTGTTTTAGGGAATTTCCTTAATTGGAAATCTCTTGCAAAAATCCCATAAAGAATAATACCCAGTATTGGATTTAACACTATAATTAAAATCCAATAACTTTTATTATAGGCATAGTCCTCTTTTAATAACACCTTAACGATGATACCGATGGCAATAACCCCTAAAAAACCAGAAACTATAAAACCAAAAATGTTTCCAGAGAAAAGTTGCATGACATTATTAATATAGTTGTATTGCATAGCCGAAATGGTGTAAACAAATGCACCAAACACCATTAAGGCAAAGATCATAAATCCTCTTTTCATATTGCGCTTCCTTTATTTACTCAGTTATTTCTTAAGAAAAAAACAAGCCACCTTACAGTGGCAGTTTTTATTTACAGCTCAACTATTGGTGCTTTTAATCCAAATTTTAATACAGAATGAGCAGCTGATATACAATTGCTTTTAACAGGATAAGATTCCCCCGTTAAAATCATTTGCCCATTGGCCGAATGCAGATTAAATTGAAAACGATTTTGTTTATCTTTTTCAATTGTGAAGTTTTTATCTTTAATAGCATTTTGAATTGTTTTTAATCCATTTTTAGCAGATGCTTTAGAAGCATAACCTTGTGAAACAAACAATACTTGGGAATTAGAAGCTTTTAATTTTATATAGAATAAATCATCTTCTTTGTAGATTTCATACTTTCCAGTATTGGTTTGGTCAACAGAATCAAAATCAATATTTTCTTCTCTTACTTCTGACTTAGGTAATTCATCTAAGACTTCGACCTTATCTGTCTCATAAAAATTCTTAACAGATTCAATCGCTGAATTAACATTCGCAACAGTTTGATATACCTCTCCAGCAATGATAACTCTTGCTCCACTTGCGTTAAACAACCTAAATTGAGAAAATCCATTTTTATCAGTTACAACATTAAATTGACCTTCCTTAACATTCTTTTTAAAGGTATCAATACCAGATATTGCACCTTTATCAGTAGAATATCTAAAAGATGCTGCTAATACTTCTCCATTAGAAGCTTTAAGTCTAAATTTATACGCTTTCGCTTCAGGATAAACTTCATATTTACCTGAGTATTTTTTTGTTGTTGATTTCTTTGGTGATTGTTTTTTTGGTTTTGTGGTTGAATTCTTTTTGACTTCTTCTTTGCTTTTTGGCCAATCCGGCTCTTGATTGGTTACTTTTGGTTTGCTGAAATTTCTAATCTTAAGTTTTTCAACAGTTTCATCTTCACGGTCATGACTACCTTTTTCTTCTTCTTTTATTTCTTTAATCTTCTCTTTTAAATCTTTTCGTTCATCAACTGAGGTATAGTCATCTTTTTTAAACCCAGTCTCCTTACTAGCTGATTGTTTCGCTAATTTTTTCTCTTTTCGTTTTTTAAGCCATTTTTTTAAAAATCCCATAATTACCACCTCTTAAATTTATTATACCAAATATATGTTTATTTTTAAATATTTACGCAAAAAAAAACACAGGGTGTGGGTTCCTGTGTTTTTTATATTTGGCATTTTCTTAACGTTTACTGAATTGTGGTGAACGACGTGCTTTTTTAAGTCCGTATTTATAACGTTCTTTAACACGAGGGTCTCTTGTAATTAATCCAGCTGGTTTTAGGATTTTTCTATAGTCAGGGTTAACTTCTAGTAAAGCTCTAGTGATTCCTAAACGGATTGCACCTGCTTGACCGATGATTCCCCCACCATTTACATTGACTGTAATATCAAATGTATTTTCGTTTGCAGTTAAAACTAAAGGTTGTGATACGTCTAATCTAGCTAAAGCAGAAGGGATATATTCATCGAAATCACGGTTATTAACAGTGATTTTTCCTTCGCCTGGTCTTAATATTACTCTTGCTACAGATGATTTTCTTCTACCTGTACCGCGATACATTACATTGTCTGCCATATTATCCTCTCACTTCCATCATTTCTGGTTTTTGAGCTTGTTTATTATGCTCTTCGCCTGCAAAAACGAATAATTTTTTGTACATTTGTCTTCCGAGTCTTCCTTTTGGTAACATACCTTTAACCGCTAGTTCAACCATTTTAGTTGGTTTTTGAGCCATTAAAGTTTCAGCCGATTTGGTTTTTAAACCACCATTGTAAGTCGAGTGAGTGTAATACATTTTATCACTCCATTTTTTACCAGTTAAAACAATTTTACTTGCGTTAATGATAATCACATAATCACCAGTATCTACATGTGGTGTAAATGTTGGTTTATGTTTTCCTCTCAATACAGTAGCAACTTCAGTTGCTAAACGACCTAATGTTTTTCCAGCTGCATCTACAACAAACCATTTGCGTTCGATTGTATTAGCATTTGCCATATAAGTTTTCATTTTATACCTCCTTAAGATATTAAAGAGCTAGTGGGTTATAAAATAAAAATGTACCTGTAATATAATATCACTTAGGCGTGATTAAGTCAACAGATATATTCGTACATTGTTAACTAATTTTATCGCCAGGTTCTAATTCTTTATTTAACTCAATAACCTTCAAATTCCCATCCTTATCCTCAGCACTTAAGATCATTCCTTCACTTAAAATACCTCTTAATTTCACTGGTTTTAAGTTTGCAACAACCATAACATTTTTATTCTTCAAGTCAACAGGCTTATAGAATTTTGCTATACCTGAAACAATGGTTCTTACTTTATCGCCAGTATCTACATCAAACACTAATAACTTATCAGCGTTTGGATGTTCTCTTGCTTCCTTAATATGTCCAACAACTAAATCTAGTTTAGAAAAATCATCATATTCGATTTCAGTTTTCATTTCAAACACTCTTTTTTCTTCCTCTTTAGGTTTATTATTTTCCATCATTACCTTAATCTTTTCACTTTCTTTTTCAACATCTAATCTAGGGAACAAATGTGGCAATTTTTCCACAACCTGATAAACTGGTTTTTCACCAAATTTATAACTTGTGAAAAGCCTTAAACCTTCACCAACATTTAAACCATCAAAAACTTTTGGTGTTGTTTCTAATAAGAAAGGTTGATAAAGAATAGTAATTAAGCGAATGCTTTCTAATAAATGATACATAACTGATTCTAAAACATCTTTTTTCGAATCATCTTTTGCCAAATCCCAAGGGAATGTATCATCGATAAGTTTATTGGTTCTTTTCACCAATGCAGATATCTCTGATAAAGCTTCAGCCATTTTAAATTGATCCATTGATTCTTGATACTTCTTAAAAATATTATGAGAAGTTTCTTCAAGGTCTAACTCATGTTCTTTATATTCATGGTCGTGTTTGGTTTTCTTTACCATACCGTCAAAATATTTATTGACCATTGATATGGTTCTTGATACTAGATTTGCGTAATCATTAACCAAATCTGTGTTAATTCTTTTTACATAATCTTCTGGTGTGAATTCACCATCATGTCCATAAGTGAGTTCCCTAACAATATAATATCTGAATGCATCTAAACCATAAGCGTCAACCAATTGTTCTGGATATATCACATTACCTTTGGATTTAGACATTTTACCATCTTTCATCATATACCATCCGTGGGCAAATAATCTAAATTTAATTGGTAAATCAAGAGCCAATAACATAATCGGCCAATAAATGGCATGGAATCTTAAAATATCTTTTCCAACAACATGAACAACTTCATCCCCGTTCACCCAATATTTTTGATATAAAGTGTCATCTTTAGAACCATATCCTAAAGCCGTGATATAGTTACTTAAAGCATCAATCCATACATAGACAACATGTTTTGGATTTGATTTAACCTTGACACCCCAATCAAAAGCTGTTCTTGATACGCTTAAGTCATTAAGTCCAGATTTTATAAACTGTACAACTTCATTTTTTCTTGTTTCAGGTACAATAAATTCTGGGTTTTCTTCAATATACTTTAATAATCGATCTGCATATTTAGACAATCTAAGGAAATATGTTTCTTCTTTAAGAATTTTAGTCTCACGACCACAATCAGGACAAATATTACCATCAACCAACTGTGTTTCAGTAAAATATGATTCACAAGACACACAATAATGGCCAGTGTATTCTCCTAAGTATATATCATCATTGGCTAATAATCTTTCAAAGATTTCTTGTACAACAGTTTCATGACGTTCTTCTGTTGTTCTTATAAAATCATCATAGTCAATTTCTAAAGTCGACCATAGTTCTTTACTCAATTCAGCCATATAATCCACATGTTCTTGTGGTGTACGGCTATTGTTGACTGCAGCTTCAGCCATTTTTTGACCATGTTCATCATTTCCCGTTAAAAATCTGGTATCATAATTTTGTAATTGTTTGTATTTTTTTACACTATCACATAAACAAGTTGTATAAGCAGAACCTATATGATACTTACCACTTGGATAATAGATCGGTGTTGTAATATAAAATGTCTTCAATCTTTCCACCTCGTTAATATACTATATTTTCTTTGAATTTTTTCAAAGCTTCTTCACCTTTAATTGTTTTAATAATCTCAAATACAAAGTCATAAACAGTTCCAGCACTTCTTGCGGTAATATACTTACCATCTCTTACAGCCTTTTCATCAACCCTTATGGCTTTGCCCATATTTTTTTCAGTACCAGGATATGATATATACTTTTTACCATCTAGTAATCCAAGCATACCATAAACGGTTGGTGCTGCACATAAAGCAAACATCCATTTATCATTTTGATCAAATGCTTTAGCGACTTCTTGCACAGATTGTTCATCTCTAATTTTAAAAGCAGCTTTCCCACCTGGTATAAATAAACCATCATAGTTATTCACATTTAATTTTTTCATGGGTCTTACATCGGTTACGACTGTACCGTATGCACCAGTCACTTTTTTATGATTATACACAGAATAAAAATCAACTGTAAAATCAGCACGTCTTAATAAAGCACTAGACGCTAAAGCTTCTACATCTTCAAAACCATCCGCTAATAAACATGCAAATTTCATGATATTAATCCTCCTTGATTTTTTCTTGTAAATATTCTTGGTATATTTTATTTTTAGGAATTTGAGTCATCTGAGAAACTCTTTTCATTGCTTCTGTTTTCTTTAAACCTTGATCAATAAAATAATCCACTTGTTCAACTATGGTTAATTCTTCATTTAATAGTTCTTCAGAGTAACCTTCCACAATTAACACAAGTTCTCCTTTTAAGACCTTTATATCATCATATTCAGAAAGTTTACCTCTAATAGTTTCTTCATAAGACTTTGTTATTTCTCTTGCGATGGTGAAAGTCCTATCCCCTAATACCTTATATAAATCTTTTAAAGAATCTTTTATTCTGTGAATTGATTCATAAAAAATTAGTGTTTCGGGATAATACTTTACCCTTTCAATCATTTCAGTTCTCTTCTTAGTTTTATGATCCAAAAACCCTAAAAAGACAAAAGGTTGAGTTTTTAAACCAGACATTATCAAAGCTGGCAATAAGGCATTCGCACCTGGTAAAGCGACAACATTAAAATTATCTTCAATGGCTTTTTGAACCAAATGATAACCAGGGTCACTAATCAACGGCATCCCTGCATCACTTACCAAAGCGATATTCTTACCACTTTTAAGTTTATCAATCAAAACATCCATCTTTTCTGCTTCATTGTGATCATGATATGAATCCATTTTTGTTTTTATATCAAAATGCGTCATTATTTTTCTACTTGTTCTAGTGTCTTCTGCAAAAATAATATCAACTGCTTTTAATATGTTAATTGCTCGAAAGGTCATATCTTCTAAGTTACCAATTGGTGTTGGTACTAAATATAGGGTTGGTAAATCATTTTGATAATGTTTAGTTATTTTCATAATTTTCATCTCCTAGATGAAAAATATCTAAAATTTCTTTTGTATATTCAGTATTCTCATCGTAAATATATAATGGTTCCTCTATTTCCAAAGACCCCATAGAACCATTAAATCTTGCTTCTACAAGTAACATTTTTGCAGGTTTATTAGGCTTTGTATAAACGAAACGTAATCGCTTTACAACAAAATTCTGTTTGGATAACTCAAGAATGATTTCATCCATTCTTTCAACTCTATGGATGAAATAAAACATGCCTCCATTGGTTAAAAGTCTTTTTGTTGCTGAAAAAAGTTCTTCTAAATTTAATAAGACTTCGTGTCTTGCTACTTGTAAAGAAGCAAGCTCGTTTTGTTGGTTTCTTTCTGTCGTTTTATAAAAGGGTGGATTACAAACAACAATATCAAATTGGTTAGTTTGAAATTGTTGATAAACACTCTTAATATCTTCATGTATAAAACTTATTTGGTTTTCAAGTTGATTAAGCTTTGCAGATTCCCTTGCCAACTTAATAACATCTTCTTGAATATCGACACCTGTAATTTGTGCCTTTGTTTTTAATGACAAATAAAAACTAACCGGTCCCAAACCACAACCTAAATCAATAATTTTTTTAGTTCTTGGATTGATTTTTACAAAATCACCCAGCAACAAAGAATCAATGGAAAATTTAAACAAATCATCGGTTTGTTTTATTTTCAGGCCATCATAAGCCAATAGATCATGCATATAAACCTGAGACATGATTAATCCTCTAAACTTGATAATTCTTTTTCGATATCTAAATCTTCTTTTTTCATAGAAACTTCACTCATATGATAAGCTCTTTTATCGTCTGGTGTAAACATGACAGTCACGCTTTGTTCACTATAATTAATCTTTAAGACCTTACCTTGCCCGTCTTTTGTCCATACCAATGAATCAACGTTTGGAGTTTCTGCTTTAAAATTTTTATAGTTTTCATTTTCATAACGAATACAGCATAAAAGTTTTCCACATAATCCAGAAATATTAGCTGGGTTTAGTGATAAATTTTGAGTTTTCGCCATCTTAATAGTGACCGGTTCAAACTCTCTTAAAAACCTCGTGCAACATGTTTGCATGCCACAAGGACCAATACCGCCAATTATCTTTGCACCGTCTCTAGCACCGACCTGACGCAACTCAATACGGACATGGAACTCATTGGCTAAGTCTTTAACTAATTCTCTGAAATCTACTCGTCCATCTGATGTGAAATAGATGATTAGTTTAGAACGATCAAGCGTATATTCAGAATTTAATAATTTCATATCTAGTTTATGTTTTTTTACCAAATCTTCAGTTACATCAAGAATATGTGTTTGATCAATCATATTTTGTTTGAACGTTTCTATATCTTCAGGGGTTGCTATACGTAAAACAGGTTTAAGTGGTGATACCAAATCTTTTTCACTGATTTCAATTATATCTGATATAACTTCACCAAGTTCTAAACCTCTTACCGTTTCAACAACCACATAATCATTCTTATTTAAATCCAAATCGTTCGTAGAAAAATAATATTTTTTTCCTAAATAATTAAATTGGATTGCGACGACTTTGTGTTGCATTTTTATAACCTCTTTCCAAAACCATTAGTAATTGATTAAATGCCAAAGGCATATTGATATTATATTTAATCCTCATTGAGAATTTCAACAATTCTTCTAAATGGTTTTTAGCTTTATTTAAATCAATTTTTTGTGATAAATTCTCAATTAAAAAATGATGATTATAAAAACATAAATTCTCATTTTTTAATTTTGATTGGATGATATCTTTTTGAAAAATAATCATTAAATCAAGAAAAAACTCAGCTCGTGATTTCTCAGAGATTACTTTTCCACCATTTTCTAAAAAGGTGATAATAACAGATTTCTTATTATCTAACATTGATTCGTATACTTCGATAACCAAATCAATTAACTCAATCATTAAATCATCATTGGCTATTTCAATTGCTGATGAAATATCTGATGTATATTGACTAATTGGGTTTGCATAAGATGCATCGATCCCTAATGATTGAAGTTTTTCTCGAATAATGTCTCTATCCAACTCTTTGAAATGAATGATTTCACCTCTTGATTTTATCGTTGGCAAAAGTGCTTGGACATTCTCTGTAATCATTATTTGATAAATATCTTCTCCAGGTTCTTCCATTGTTTTTAACAAAGCGTTGGCTGAAGAAAGATTAAATTTATCTGCTTCTTGTATAATATTAATTCTTGGTCCTGACTCTAAAGAAGTTTTTGAGAACTCTTCAATTAAATTCTTGATTTGTTCCTTCTTTATCATTTGTCCATCAGGTTCCACAATAAACATATTAGGATGTGCACCAGAATCTATTCTTTTACAATCTTCACATTCTTGGCAAGGATTCTCTAATTCATCCTTGTTTTTACACATAATTGCTTTTGAAAAGAAATTTGCAATTTCTGTTTTTCTAGTACCTTTAACGCCCTCGAAGATATAAGCATGGTTTAATCTATTTAAATGAATATGGTTTTTTAATAATCTAGCAGCGACTTTTTGTTCTAGCGCTATATCATCCCATGTCTTATAACTCATAGACACCTCCTATAGAATCTGATCAATTAAAGCGATCGTGTCCTTTACAACTTCATCAAGTGGATTCTCACCATTGACCTTCTTTATTCTATCATATTTTTCTACCAAACCTAAATAACCGCTATAGATTTTTTTATGAAAGGCTAAACTTTCAAGATCTAAACGATTCACTTCTCTATTAGGCGTAGAAAAAACTCTTTCTAATCCCACTTCAGGTCTTACATCTACAAATATGGTTAAATCCGGTAAGGCATCTTCAATTGCAAAATAATTAATGTCATATACTTTTTCAACACCAATACCTCTAGCATCACCTTGATAAATCAATGAACTATCAACAAATCTATCACAGATAACAATAAAACCTTCTTCTAAGGCTGGCAAAATCTTTTCAACAACATGTTGACGTCTTGCTGCCGCAAAAAGCAAAGCCTCTGTTCTTGGATCCATCTCTTGATTGTTTTTATCTAAAAGGATTGAACGAATTTGTTCAGCGATTCTAATTCCACCTGGTTCTCTTGTTGTTAAAATCTTAAATCCTAAGTTTTCATAATGTGTTTTAATCTTTTTGATGACTGAAGTTTTTCCTGAACCTTCAGTGCCTTCAAATGTAATAAATTTTCCTTTCATTTCATCACCTGCTTATTGTTATATTATCTCATAAAATACTCATTTTTTAAACATAATTATTTAATAAGATGCCGTAATATGATACAATAAATTTTAAGGACGGTTTGATATGCAAATATACATTAACAATTTAACATTCGCTTACGGCGTTAAAACAGTTATAAAGAATTTAAGCCTCACCCTGAATCAAGGTGACTATTTAGTTATAAAAGGGAAAAACGGCTCCGGAAAATCTACTTTTGTAAAATGCTTACTCGGTATTAACGAAGTAAAACCCGGTAGTATTTTTTTTGACGAAACAGATATAACTGTATTCAAAAAATGGACAAAATTTGGTTATGTCAGTCAAAGTTTTGATGGATTCAACTACGAATTCCCAATTACGGTATCAGAACTACTCAATGTCTCTAGTGCCAAGGGCGTCGATAGTCAAACAAGATTAAAGCTTCTTGATCAAATGAAAATATTCAATATACAAAATCAAAATATCAATTCACTATCAGGCGGACAATTACAACGTGTGTTTATTGTTAGAGCCATGTTAAATAATCCTGATGTTCTAATACTAGATGAACCTACTGCTTCTATTGATCAACAAAATAAAACTTTCTTTTATGAAACCATTGAAGCACTTAACGAACAAGGCATTACAATCATACTTATTACCCATAGTGACAGTATGGAACATCTTCACTATACCCATGTATTAGATATGTATGGAGATGCGACAAATAGTTTTACAACCAGACAACGTTCTACTGAAGGAGGAGATGAATAGTTATGTTTTTATCGTTCATTACAGATCTCTTCCAACAAGATTTTATGTTAAGAGCCTTAGCCGCTGGATTTATGCTTGGAATACTAGCACCTTTATTAGGTTCTATTATTGTTGTTAGAAGACTCTCATTCATCGCCGATACCTTAGGACATTTTTCATTAGTAGGGATATCAATTAGTTTATTTCTCAGTTCTATTGGCTTTTCTTTCTTCTTTGAAAAACCGCTTTATCTAGGGATTATCTTTTCTATCATTGGCGGATTATTAATTGAGTTTTTCAGGCGCTCCTATAAAAATTACAAAGAGATTTCCATGGTAATTGTAATTAGTTTAGGTGCCGCGCTCAGTGCGATTTTCTTCGCGTTGGCAAGTAAAACAGGTTCTTTATACGAATACCTCTTTGGATCAATTTTAACTGTAACAAATTACTATATTTATTTAATTCTAATTACCCTATTCATTGTTTCTATGCTTTTCATTATATTTGGTAAAAATATTATTGCTGTAAGTTTTGATGAAATGAACGCAAAATATTTAGGGATTAATGTTGGGGTATTCCAAATAATTTTCATGATTATGCTATCAATTGTCGTTTCTGTATTATTAGAAGCAGCAGGTGTATTATTGATATCATCAATGATGGTCATACCAGTTGCAGCTGGAATGAGAATTGGGTGGTCATATAAATCAACCGTTATTATTTCAATTATTTTTTCGGAATTATCAGTACTTGTTGGTTTATGGGGTGCGTACTCATTTACTATCCCAAGTGGCGCAGCCATTGTTTCAGTTAATATTATGATATTGCTTATTGTTGCCCTCACAAAAAAAATTATCAGCACAAGACGAATTAGAAACTTATCTAAGAAAGTATAAAAGAGATATTTAAATATCTCTTTTTTTTGTATAGGTGGTTATCATATTTCATAAATCAACTATATTAATATAATATTCTTTCTAAATATAAACCTTCAGCTTTAGCCATTGAGTTGGTGTGCTTTCTATTTTTTAAAGCTAACACTTCTTTAATAGGTTTTGTTGATTGATTTTTACCTAGTTTCAATAAATATTCTACAATGATTCTTACCATATATCTCAAAAAACCATTGCCTTCAATTTCAATATATAAGATGTCATCTTTAATGTTAATATTTGCTTGATAAACGGTTCTAAAAGGATCTTCAACAACTGATTTTGAAAAACTGGTAAAATCATGAGTGCCAATTAAATGTTTGATATTTTCTTTCATAAGCTCTACATCAAGTGTTTTCTCAAAATGATAATAATTAATTAGGAAAGGATTCCTTTCACTTAAATATATTTTGTAAACATACTTTTTCTTATAAACATCATATCTTGAATGAAATAGTGGATGAACATCTTCTATGACTTTCACTAAAATATCATTAGGTAGTTGATGATTTAACACTTCAACCCATTTTTCATTTGAAATATCCAATGAAGTATCAAAGTGCAATACTTGTTCATAGGCATGAACATGTGTATCAGTTCTTGAAGCACCTTGAATCAAACCTTCACTTTGATTGATCTCATTAATGACCTTTGTGATTTCCCCTTGTATTGTCCTGTGTTTACTCTGAGATTGGAAACCATAAAAACCAGAACCGTCATAAGACACAATTAATTTTTTTCTTAATAGGTTTGATCTTTCTTTTACTAAGACTATTTTCTCAATCAAATCATTTTTGTAACTTATTTTAATCAAATGGCCAAATTGATTATAACCATATGCAGTATGTCTTGAGGGTGAATAGTCTAAAACCAAGTCTTTAAATAAGGCTTGGTTTTTTTTGATTATTTCAATGATTTTTTCGCGATCAAAAACCAATAAATCATTTATTTTAATTGCTGCTTTTTCGCTTAAATTAAACATTTAATACCCCAATACATTTATTCTAAATAATAAGGCAACGGTAAAGAAAGCGACAGTAAATACTGAAACTAATATATCTCTATATGAGTATTCCAAAACATGTAATCTTGTTCTAGGCTTTCCAGGAACAAAGTTTCTTGAACCCATAGCATCTGCTAATTCTTCACTACGCATAAAGGCGATAATGAACATTGGAATCAGTAATGAAATAACTTGTTTAAGTTTGTCCTTTAATTTTCCTTCTGAAAAATCAGCGCCTCTTGAAGCTTGTGCCTGCATGATTTTATTGGCCTCATCAAAAATAGTTGGTATATATCTTAAACTAATAGATATAATTAAGGCAAAGTCATCTGAGTTAAAACCTATTTTTTTAAGTGGTCTTAAAAGACTTTCAAGACCTTGGGTTAAATCAGTTGGTTTTGTGGTTAAGGTTAAGATTGTTGATAAGGTAATGATAATCAATAATCTTAATACAACAAAGATTGACATCTCAATCCCTTTTTCATATATCTGCAGATTAAAGCTTGTTAATTGATAATCTCCACCAATATTAACATTGGCAAATAAGACTACTGAACCAACGATAAAACCAACAAATAATAAGAAATTAAACTTCTTGAATTTCGCCAATAATCGCCAAATAATAAATAAGGCTATAACCAATGCAATGTTAATCAAAGATATATTCAAACTAGAATCAAGTACTAGGTCTCCCTCTTTATTCAAGAGTATTTGAAAGATAAAAGTGAATATCAGTAAAATTAATATAGGCTTTAAACCTCTCATAACTTTAATAAATGATATCTTACCAATCACTAATAAAATAAAAGTTAATAACAATGCACCAATAACTTGATAAATATCATCCAATAAGAATGTTCCTATCATTAAAAATAAAACAGCGACAATTTTTGTTCTAGGGTCTACTCTATAGAAAAAGCCTTTCCCAGGAACATATTGTCCAATGACAATCCCTTTCATTATTTCACCGCCCTTTTAATCTCAGCTAAAACATCATCAGCGGTTTTTTTGAACTCATCTAAATCTAAATTGAGCGTCTTCTTTAAGTGCTTTAATACTTTAATTGAATTGGGATAATCTAGATACCTTTCAATTAGATCAGAATCCCTAAATAATGTTTCAGGGTTTCCATCATATATCTTTTCTCCCTCATTCATAACAATAACTCTATTAAAATACTCATAAACCAAATCCATATCATGGGTAATGATAATGACTGATTTATTGGTGTTTTCATGAATACTTAAAAATAATTCCATTAAAACTCTTTTACCAGCAGGATCTAATCCGGATGTTGGTTCATCTAAAACAAGAATTTTTGGATCCATTGCTAGAATTCCTGCAATTGAAACTCTTTTCTTTTCTCCGCCAGATAGATTATATGGATTCCGATCAAAATAACTTTCATCTAACCCTACAAGTCGAATGGCGTTCATCGCTAATTCCTTCGCCTCTTCTTTGTCTATATGAAAATTCATAGGACCAAACATCACGTCTTTTAAAACGGTTTCCTCAAATAATTGATATTCAGGAAACTGGAACACAAGACCTACGTTTTGTCTAATATCATTATACTTAATTTTTTTATTTCGCTTTTTTTCGATTTTTTTCCCAAATATTTCCATGTATCCAGATGTTGGAAAAATCAATGCATTCATATGTTTTGCTAAAGTTGTTTTTCCTGAACCTGTATGTCCAACTAAAGCAATGAATTCATCTTTATCTTTAATATCTAAACTTACTTTATATATAGCAGATGCACTCATATCGGAGAACGAGCTATATGTATAACTTACTTCATTGAAACGTATGCCCATAATGTCTCCTTTACTGAATCATATTTCTTTTCTTTTAGTTCATTTGCTACATCCAAAGCAACTGGTAATTCCAAGTAACTTTCGATAAACAAATCTTTATGTTTCATGAGTTCCTTGCTGTCATCATGTGCAAAAACTTCTCCATCTTTTAATATCAACAACTTATCAGCCAATAAAGCCTCATTGATATCATGGGTAATCATGATGATAGTTAAACCCTCTTTATGTAAGGTTTTAATATAAGACATGAGTTCTTCTCTTGCTGATGGATCAAGCATTGAAGTAGCTTCATCAAAAATAATGATATCTGTTTGCATAGCTAAAATACCAGCTATAGCAACTCTTTGTTTTTGACCGCCAGATAATTGAGACGGTTCTTTATCTAAGAATTTTTGCATTTGAACTTTATTAGCATAAAAATCAATGTTCTCAATCATTTTTTCTCTTGACACTTGAAGATTTTCCATACCAAAAGCAATGTCATCTCTAACAGTGACACCTACAAATTGATTATCAGGATTTTGAAATACAATACCAATTTTTTTCCGGATATCATAAGCTGTATCTTGATTTAATTCCAACCCATCAATGTTAATCGTTCCAGATTGAGGTTCAACTAAACCAACTAAAGATTTAGCAAGGGTTGATTTCCCTGAACCATTGTGGCCAAGAACAGCAATCCAATCACCCTTATTGATATCTAAACTGATATTATTTAATACTTTCTTCTTATGATTATAAGAAAAATTTAAGTCTTTTACCCTTATATAGCTCATTTACATCACCTTAAGTATTATATCAAAATTAATTTAAAAATGCTATGATTGTGGTAATGATTTTAATACAATTCATTCTTTAAATCTCTTAAAGCAACAATACCTAATAACTTCTCATGATGCCTTCCATTCTCTGTTATTAAGAGAAGTATTAGATGTCGTTCCTCTTTAAAATCATTGATAAAAATATCATAAGCTGTATCCACACCCATATCTTTAGGAACAAACTTAAAGTATTGTTTAGGTTCATTATCTAAATCAATGACTTCATGCATTTCTTTTACTTTCATGTCTTTATCTATGATTCTATCAGAGATAGTCAAGTAATCAAAAACAGTTCTCTCAGTAAACATTCCAACAAACTGATTGTCTTCTAATATTGGAATCGAAGCAAAACCTGATGATTTCATTAAACCAAGAACATCCGACAATCTATCATCATAGGTTTTAGTATGTAAATCGCTATATCTAGTCATTATCTGAGATAAAATATTAGGTTCTGTAATCCTTGTGACAAGTTCCTTAAACTCATTTAAAAAATCATCACTCGGTATAATGATATCATTGTTATGTGCTAAAATATTCCTAATTTCTCCAGCAGTTCTTAAAATATCAAAATGATGATCTCTACCAATTATTGGTTCCAGTTTGTGCTTTTTTATATAAAATAATTTACGCACATAAGACATATAAGATGGGTTGTTATTAAAATGTTTTATCCTCAAATATGTGTCCAATTTATTAAATAATTCTAAAAAATATGTTTCTTTATTCATTCAGAAACCTCCTTAATAATAAGTAAAAAAGTATCGATTCCTCGATACTTTATTTAACTTATACTAATTCAATAATAGCCATTGGACTAGAATCACCTAAGCGAGGTCCAGTCTTGTAGATACGTGTGTATCCACCGTTTCTATCTTTATATTTAGGTCCTAATTCTTTGATTAGTTTAACGATAGCATATTGATCATCTATTTTTAATTCTCTAACCGTTTTTTCAGCGATTCTTGTTGAATTCAAGTCACCTTTTTTTGCAAGAGTAATTAATTTCTCAACAGTTCTTCTGATTTCTTTAGCTTTAGTCAATGTTGTTTCAATTCTCTCATGCATAATAAGTTGAGTAGCTAAATCACGAATTAGAGCCTTACGATTAGCGCTATTACGATTAAGTTTAGTGTATCCTCTACTTGCCATAATTTCCTCCTATCGATTAGTGTTTAGCTAAGCTTAAATTCAATTCTTCAAGCTTTTGCTTAACTTCTTTCAATGATTTTTTACCAAGATTCCTTACTTTCATCATGTCTTCTTCAGTTTTTTCAATAAGTTCTGAAAGATTATTGATGCCTGCGCGTTTTAAACAGTTATAAGAACGTACAGATAAGTCTAAGTCTTCAATTGGTTTTTCTAAGTTTTTATTGGTTTCTTCAACTTCTCTTTCTACCATAAAATCTTCGTCAGCAGCTTTTTCTGATAAATCTACAAATTCATTTAAGTGATCGATTAGCATCTTAGATGCTAAACCAATTGCGTCTTTTGGATTGATAGATTTGTCTGTCCAAACTTCCATAGTCAGTTTATCGTAGTCAGCTGAGTCTTCAACTCTTGTTTTTTCAACATCATATCTTGCACGAGTAATTGGTGTATAGATACTGTCAATTGAAATGTCGTTTACATCATCTTTGTATTTTGCGTTTTCAACTGCACTAACATATCCATTACCTTTTTTAGCTTTAAGCGTCATTCTTAATACGCCTTTATTCACACGGCAAATGAAATGATCTGGGTTTTTAATTTCAACTTCTTCATCAGCTATAATATCTGATGCATATACATCTCTTGGGCCTTCAACAGAGATATCCAAACGTTTTTCAACAAGTGGATCATCATTGTCTATTGATAGAATTACACCCTTAAGATTTAGGATGATGGTTGTCACATCTTCAATAACACCATCAATTGGTGTGAATTCATGAACAACCCCTGCGATATTAACATTAACGATTGCTGCGCCAGGTAAAGAAGACAATAAAACTCGTCTTAAAGAGTTACCTAGTGTAATACCATATCCTCTTTCAAGAGGTGAGATAGTGAACTTCCCGTAGTTATCCTCTAGCTCTGATATTTCTGTTTTAGGTTTTTCGAATTTCAAGTCCTTCATCATTACCTCCTAACCACGAGGTCGTTTTGGTGGACGACATCCGTTATGAGGAACTGGTGTAACATCTTTAATTGCTGTAATCTCTAATCCTGCTACTTGTAAGCTTCTAATTGCAGCTTCGCGTCCAGGTCCTGGACCTTTGACTTCTACTTCAACTTTTAAAACCCCATGATCCATTGCTGATTTTGCTGCTGCTTCAGAAGCTAAACCTGCTGCAAAAGGAGTAGACTTACGGCTACCTTTATACCCGATTGCTCCAGCTGAACTCCAAGCAATTGCATTACCACTTGAATCAGTGATTGTAATAATAGTATTATTGAAAGTCGAATGAATATGTGCTATTCCTGAAGGAATATTTTTTTTCACACGACGTTTGGTTCTTACTTTTTTACGTGCCATTTTATTCAGTCTCCCTTCTTATTTTTTCTTATTCGCTACAGTTCTTCTTGGACCTTTACGTGTTCTTGCATTGTTACGAGTATTTTGTCCACGTACAGGTAAACCTCTACGATGTCTTAATCCACGGTAACTTCCAATTTCACTTAAACGTTTAATGTTTAAAGCTACTTCACGTCTTAAGTCGCCTTCAACTGTAAACTTTTCAACTTGTTGACGAATTTTTACTACATCCGAGTCTGAAAGATCTTTTACTCTTGTGCTTTCATCTATACCAGCAGCTGCTAAAATCTTTTCAGATCTAGTTCTACCAATACCATATACATATGTTAAAGCAACAACGACTCTTTTTTCTTTAGGAATATCAACTCCTGCGATTCTTGCCATAGTTTCCTCCTATTTTCCTTGTCTTTGTTTATGTTTTGGATTATCACAAATTACATAAACTTTACCTTTTCTTTTTATGATCTTACATTTATCACAGATTTTTTTTACAGATGGTCTTACTTTCATACCATTACCTCCTTAAAATCTTTCCTTATATATTTATTAATTTTTCATTCTATATGTAATACGTCCACGTGTTAGGTCGTAAGTTGATAACTCAACTTTCACTTTATCACCTGGTAAAATGCGTATGTAGTGCATGCGGATTTTACCAGAAACGTGACCGGTAATACGGTGTTTGTTTTCTAGCTCAATTAAAAATTTTGCATTTGGTAAAACTTCAATAACGGTTCCTACCATTTCAATTACTTCTTCTTTTTTCGGCAAATTAATCACTCCTTATAATTTGGTTAATATCTCGTAACCTGTTTTAGTGATCAATATTGAATGCTCATAATGAGCAGATATCGATCTATCTCTGGTTACTGCCGTCCAACCGTCAGTTAAAACTCTGACGTCTTTATTCCCTAAATTTATCATTGGTTCAATCGCTAAAGTCATGCCAGCTTTTAGTTTTGGGCCTCTTCCAGGCAATCCGAAATTTGGTATTTGTGGATCTTCATGAAGTTCTCTACCCAATCCATGACCGACAAACTCTCTAACAACACTATATCCTAGACTTTCCGCATGTTTTTGTATTGCATGAGAAATATCTGATAAACGGTTCCCTGCTTTAGCATATTCTAAGCCTTTAAAAAGACTCTCTTTTGTGCCTTCAAGTAAACCTTTAACATCACTAGATATTTCCCCGCATGCATAAGTCCAAGCAGAATCACCATGATACCCTTTGTATATAGCACCAATATCTACAGAGACAACATCGCCGTCTTTGAGAATGCGCTTTTTACTTGGAATACCATGCACAACTTCTTCATTGACTGATATGCATGCTGATGCGGGAAAACCATTATAGTTTTTAAAAGATGGAATTGCATCGTTGTCACGAATGACTTTTTCAACTAAATCGTCAAGATCTTTTGTTGTAACGCCAGGCTTAATAAAGTTTCCAGCAGCTTGATGTGCTAATGCAACAATACGACCTGCTTCTCGCATTAATTCAACTTCTCTTTTTGATTTTAGTTTTATCATTACAACTCACCTAGTTTTTTTAATATGTCTTCAAATACTTGATCACTTGATTTTTCACCATCAATAACTAATAATAGATTTTTCTTTTCATAGTAATCTAATAATGGCTGTGTCTTGTTTTTGTAGATTTTCAATCGATTTAACACTGATTCTTTTAAATCATCAGGTCTTTGTATCAATTCATGTCCACACACATCACAAATGCCATCAATTTTTGGTGGGTGATATTCTAAGTGGTAAGTTTCTCCACAATTAGAACACACTCTTCTACCTGACATACGATCTGAAATAATATCATCATCGACATCAACATTGATAACAGCCGTTAATGAAATATTACGTTTATTTAACATTTCGTCTAAGGCGTCTGCTTGCGCAATTGTTCTTGGATAGCCATCCAACATAAATCCATTTTCGAATTCAGTGGTTGAAAGAACTACACGAACAATATCATTTGTCATTTTATCAGGCACTAAGTTACCTTGATCTAAATATTTTTTAGCTTCTTGACCGATGTAAGAACCCTTTTTTATTTCTTCGCGATAAATCTCGCCAGTGGAAACATGGGTTAATTCAAAATGGTCAAGGATTTTTTTTGCTTGGGTACCCTTACCTGCTCCAGGTTTACCCATAATTAACAAGTTAATCATGGCATTATCTCATAAAGCCAGCATAAGCTTTTTCTTGAGTATCAGCTTCTATTTGTTTTGCTGTTTCAAGTGCTACACCAACAATAATCAATAAAGATGTCCCTCCAATTTGAGCATAATTATGACCAAGTATAATCGATGTGATAATCGGTAAACTAGCCACAACAACCAAGTAGAATGCACCAACAACTGTCACTCTAAATAAAACTTTAGTAATGTGAGCTTCAGTTTCTTTTCCAGGTCTGACCCCAGGAATATAAGCATTTTGTTTGTTTAGGTTTTCTGCTATTTGTTCAGGTTTAATTAAAATGAACGAATAGAAGAATGTAAAAATAAAGATTAATAATACATATAATACAAAACCGATTGGTTCAGTGTATGTAAATATTTGTTGGAGCCAATTCATCCATCCACTAGTGCCGGTATTATTACCCGCTACATAGCCAATGACTGTTAATGGTAAAGACAAAATAATTGATGCAAAGATAACCGGAATAACTCCTGCAGTATTTAATTTAATAGGAATATTTGATTCTGATTTACCTTTGAATTTTGTTGAGCCTGGTCTGTTTGCATATTGAATAGGGACTTTTCTGACTGCGATTTGCATATAAGTCACACCTACTAATACTAAAACAAACATTAACATGCTGACACCAAATAGTAAGTATCCACTAAACTGCCCTTGATTTGTGAAGACAGATTGTAAAGCGTTATTTGGATCTGCAATATAGTATTGAACCAATGATACGATCGTTCCAGGGAATGAAATAATAATACCCGCGACGATTAACATTGATGTTCCATTTCCAATACCTTTAAGCGAAATTTGATCAGCCAACCAAATCATTAGTGCAGTACCTGCAGTTAAAACAACCGCAATATAGAAATACACAATGAACCATAGGTTTCTACCACCTAAAGTTGCCCAATCAGATGCTTGTGAAGTAAAAAGTCCAGCACCCACATTATTAAATGCAAATGTCATAGCGATTGCTTGAACAAAAGCTAGAGCAATTGCTAAATAACGTGTTAATCTAGAAATTTTCTTTTTACCTACTTCTCCTTCTTCGCTCCACTCTTTTAAGAATGGAACAATGTCCATTTGTAATAACTGCACAACAATTGATGCAGTAATGTATGGACTAATACCAAGAGCAACAACAGAATAATTCCTTAATGCGCCCCCAGATATTGAGTTGGCGATTCCTAAGAATCCACCTTCAAACGAATCAGCAAATGCAGCTTGATCAACCAATGGAATGGTTACTTTGGTTAATAGTTTAAAGATTAAAAAGATCATTAATGTGAAAGCAATTTTTTTCAAGACTTCTTTGTTACTGAAAATCTTTTTAATTGTTTCCATTATATCACCTCTACCGTGCCACCAGCTGCTTCTATTGCTTCTTTTGCAGAAGCAGAAAATTTATGAGCTTTAACAGTTAGTTTAACTTCTAATTTTCCTCTACCTAAAATTTTAACGCCGCTTAATTCTTTACGAATAATACGATCTTTAAGTAATATTTCAGGTGTTATTTCTGTATCTGCTTCGTATCTATTAAGGTCAGATAAATTGACGACAGCGAATTCTTTTCTAAAAGGATTTGTAAACCCTTTTTTTGGAAGACGTTTGAATAATGGAGTTTGTCCACCTTCAAAACCTAGTCTAACGCCACCACCTGAACGAGAATTTTGTCCATTATGACCACGTCCAGCTGTTTTACCTAAACCACTACCATTTCCACGACCCACTCTTTTTTTGTAATGAGTAGCGCCTGCATTCGGTTTTAATTCGTGTAATTTCATATCAACACCCCCTACTTGCTTACTTCTTCAACTGAAACTAAATGACTAATAGTATTGATCATACCTTTAATCATATCTGTGTCTTCAACAACAACAGATGATGTTCTTTTTTTCAGTCCTAAAGCTTTTACTGTTTTTAATTGATTAGGTTTTCTACCTGATAAACCTTTAGTTAAGGTTACTTTAATTTTAGCCATTAGTGTAGAACCTCCTCGACAGTTAAGCCTCTCATTTCAGCAACTCGTTCAACAGTTCTTAATTCACTTAAGGCACGAACAGTTGCACTAACGATGTTAACTGGAGCATCTGAACCTAAAGATTTTGACAATACATCTTTGATTCCTGCTAATTCTAAGACAGCACGTACTGCACCACCAGCGATTACACCGGTACCTTCTACAGCTGGTCTTAAGAATACTTTTCCACCACCGAATTTTCCAGTGATAGTATGAGGTATTGTTGTTCCGTTTCTTGGAACTTCAACAATATTTTTCTTAGCGGTCTCAATTGCTTTTTTAATTGCATCTGGAACCTCACTAGCTTTACCGATTCCGAATCCTACTTTACCATTTTGATCGCCGACAACAACTAAAGCAGAAAATTTAAAACGTCTACCACCTTTAACAACTTTGGTTACACGTCCAATATTAACTACTCTTTCTTCATAAAGTTTTGGCTCTCTTTTAGAACGAGGCTTTCTTCCTCTTTTACTACGTTTATTGTTTTCCATTTAGATTACCTCCTTCATTAGAATTCTAGTCCTGCTTCTCTAGCAGCATCTGCTAAAGCTTTTACTCTACCATGGTATAAATAACCACCACGGTCGAATACGACTTTTTTAATACCTTGTTTAACTGCTTTTTCAGCAACTAATTTTCCTACGGTTTTTGCGCCTTCAATGTTAGCTCCATTTTCTAACTCTAGTGATGAAGCTGATGCTAATGTTACAGAATTTGTATCGTCTATGACTTGTGCATAAATTTGTTTATTAGAACGGAAAACGTTTAGACGTGGTCTTTCTGCAGTTCCTTTTATGTAAAATCTCATACGACGATGTCTAACTTTTCTATTTTTGTTTTTTATTACTGGTTTAAACATAATATCACCTCTCAACTGCGATTAAGCAGCTGTTTTCCCTTCTTTACGACGTACATATTCATCTTTGTAACGAATACCTTTTCCAAGATATGGCTCAGGTAAACGAACTTTACGAATAATTGCGGCAAATTGACCGACTTCTTGTTTATTAGCACCTTTTACTTGTATTTCTGTATTTTTTGGAACTTCAATGGTAATTCCTTCAGGAATTTCCATTTCAACTGGGTTAGAATATCCAACATTAAGAACTAATGTATTTGAACCTTTTAATTGCGCACGGTATCCGACACCTTTAATTTCAAGGGTTTTTAAATATCCTTCACTTACTCCAATAACCATATTATTCAATAACGCTCTTGTTGTTCCGTGTAAAGCACGATTGCGTAATGAATCATTTGGTCGGGTTACAGAAATTTGGTCTTCATTTATATTAATTGTCATATTTTTATCAAATCCAAAGTTTAATTCACCCTTAGGTCCTTTAACAACAACGAAGTTTTCCTCGTTGACGTTAATTTCTACGCCCTTAGGAAGCTGGATTGATTGCTTACCAACTCGACTCATAGTTTTCTTGCACCTCCATTATTTTTTGTTACCATACATATGCTAAGACTTCGCCGCCAACTTTTTCTTTTCTCGCAGCTCTATCTGTTAATAGACCTTTTGATGTAGAAATTATCGCGATTCCAAGTCCATTAAGAACTTTAGGAAGGTCGTCTGTTTTAGCATACACACGTAATCCAGGTTTGGAAATCTTTTTCAAACCTCTTATAACTCTTTCTTCATTATCTAAATATTTAAGTTGTATACGTAAAGTACCTTGCACTCCGCCATCATTTACACTTTCAAAATCAGTGATATATCCTTCTTGTTTTAAAACGTTAAGGATTTCTGATTTTAACTTAGATGCTGGTAACTCAACTTTTTTATGTTTCATTTGATTTGCGTTGCGAATTCTTGTTAACATATCCGCAATAGGATCTGTCATGACCATATCAATAATGCCTCCTTCCTTGATTTATAGGAAATAAATTCTTTCATAATATATTACCAACTTGCTTTTTTAACACCAGGGATTTGACCCTTGTAAGCTAATTCTCTAAAACAAATACGACATAATCTAAATTTGCGATATACAGAATGAGGACGTCCACAACGTTCACATCTTGTATAGTTTCTTACAGCGAATTTACTTCCGCGTTTTTGACTGACTCTTTTTGATGTTTTTGCCATTGTATCCTCCTATCTTCTAAACGGCATTCCAAATTGACTTAACAATTCGAAAGCTTCTTGATCAGTATTTGCTGATGTAACAATAACAATATCCATTCCTCTGATTTTTCCTACTTTATCATAGTCGATTTCAGGGAAGATTAATTGTTCTTTAACACCAAGCGTATAGTTTCCTCTTCCGTCAAAGCCTTTAGGGTTAATTCCTCTAAAGTCTCTCACTCTTGGTAGAGCAAGCGAAATTAATTTGTCAAAGAAATCATACATTCTTTTTCCTCTTAAAGTCACTTTACATCCGATTGGCATACCTTCTCTTAACTTATATGTCGCTATCGATTTTTTAGCTCTAGTTACAACTGGCTTTTGTCCTGTTATTTGTGTTAATTCACTAACAGCATTATCTAATACTTTCGGATTTTGAACCGCATCTCCAGCACCAATGTTAATCACGATCTTGCTGATTTTCGGTGTCTCCATGATGGAAGAATAATTGAATTTTTCCATTAAAGATGGTGTAATCTCTTTACGGTATTTCTCTTGTAATCTATTCATTATTTTCTCCCTTCACTATTTCAATTCTTTGCCAGATTTTTTTGCATATCTAACTTTTTTAGTAACTTCTTCTTTATTTTTAGTTTCAGTTACTGTTTTATATCCGATTCTTGTTCTTGTTTTTTCTTTCGGATCCATAACCATCACGTTTGAAGCGTGAATTGGTTTTTCGATTTCTATAATTCCACCATCAGGATTTACTTGTGATGGTTTAAGATGTTTCTTAATTTTTGTTAATCCGTCACCCTCTAAAACAACACGATTTGTTTTTTTAAGGACTTTAAGAACTGTTCCTTCTTTTCCTTTGTCTGCGCCAGAGATTATAACTACTTTATCACCTTTTTTTAATTTCATAAATGCGCCTCCTATAATACTTCTGGAGCTAAAGAAACTATTTTCGTGTAATTAGCGTCTCTTAACTCTCTTGCAACAGGACCAAAAATTCTGGTTCCTCTCATGTTGCCGTCTTCTTTTAATATAACTGCTGCGTTATCATCAAATTGAATTAATGATCCATCTGCACGTTGTAACGCATATTTAGTTCTAACGATTACTGCTCTAACAACTTCACCTTTTTTAACCATTCCACCTGGAATAGCATTTTTAACAGAAGCTACGATTACATCTCCAATGCCAGCGTATTTACGGCTAGTACCACCAAGTACTTTAATTGTTTGAATAATTCTTGCACCTGAGTTATCAGCGATTTTTAGTTTTGTTTCTTGTTGTATCATATCAATTCCCCCGCCCTAAATAGTCTTACTTTTTTCAACTATTTCGACTAAACGGAATCGCTTAGTAGCTGATAAAGGTCTGCATTCTGTTATTTTAACAACATCACCATTTTTAGCTTCATTTTTTTCATCGTGAGCTCTTAATTTTTTAGAAGAGATAACTCTTTTTCCATACAATGGATGTTTTTTATACGTTGTAACTAATACTGTAATTGTTTTATCATTTGCGTCAGACACAACATTTCCAGTAAAAAATTTTCTAACTTTTTCCATCATTATCCTCCCCCTAACTTCTTTCTCTCTCGGTTAATATTGTTTTCATTCTAGCAATCGTTTTTCTAATATTTGATAAGCGTGCAGTGTTTTCTAATTGACCTGTAGCTTGCTTAAAGCGTAAGTCAAACATTTCTTTCTTTAAACTATCAATTTCTTCTAAGATTTTTGCGGTGTCCCACTCGCGGATTTCTTTAGCGTAAATCATTTAGAATCACCACTTTCTTTTTTAACAAACTTCGTTCTAATCGGTAGTTTGTGTGCAGCAAGTCTTAAAGCTTCTTTTGCAACTTCTTCACTTACACCTGCTACTTCGAACATTACTGTCCCTTTTTTCACAACTGCTACCCATTCTTCTGGAGCACCTTTACCAGATCCCATACGAACCTCTAAAGGTTTTTTAGTTTTTGCTAAATGCGGGAATATTTTAATCCATACTTTCCCAGCACGTTTCATATATCTTGTCATCGCAATACGACTTGCTTCGATTTGGCGTGAAGTTATCCAAGCACCATCTAAAGCTTTTAAGCCGTAATCACCAAAAGTGATTTCTGATCCACCTTTAGCCAATCCTTCATAGCTCACACGATGAGGGCGACGATATTTTGTTCTTTTAGGCATTAACATTTTTATTTACCCCCTCTTTTTTTAGAAGGAAGTACTTCTCCTTTGTAGATCCATACTTTTACACCTAATTTACCATACGTAGTATTAGCTTCCGCTAATGCATAGTCAATGTCAGCTCTTAAAGTATGTAAAGGAACATTACCTTCGTTGTATCCTTCGCTTCGTGCCATTTCAGCGCCACCTAAACGACCTGAAATTAATGTTTTACATCCTTTAGCACCAGATTTTAATGCTCTTTGAATAGCTACTTTTTGTACTCTTCTAAAAGATGCTCTGTTTTCTAATTGTCTTGCAATATTTTCAGCAACCAATTTAGCATCTATCTCTGGGCGTTTGATTTCTACTACATTTAAAAATACTTCTTTATTCGTTAGCTTTTGTAGTTGTTCTACAACAGCTTTTTTTGTTTCAGCATTTCTACCAATAACCATTCCTGGTTTAGCAGTATGAACTGTAATAATAACTCTTTTTTTACTTCTTTCAATTACAACTTGAGAAACACTAGCGTTTTTATACAAATCTTCGATTAAGTCGCGAATTTTAATGTCTTCATGTAGTAAGTCGGCTACATCATTTTTTTCAGCATACCATCTAGATTCCCAATCACGAATGATTCCAATACGTTGTCCAACTGGATTTACTTTTTGTCCCATAAAATCCCTCCTTACTCTTTCTCAGCCACAGTTAAGTAAATGTGACTGGTTCTTTTTAAGATTTGGAATGCTCTACCTTGTGCATGTGGTTGCATTCTCTTTAGTGTTTTTCCTTCACCAACATAAATTTCTTTTACATATAAATTATCTTGGTCTAGTTGATAATTATGTTCAGCGTTTGCTACTGCTGATTTAAGTAATTTTCCAACAACGATGGCTGATCTTTTCGGTGTGTTTCTTAGTAAAGCATAAGCTTCACCAACACTTTTACCTCTAATCAAGTCCACCATTAATTTAACTTTACGAGGAGCTATTCTTACAGATCTTAAGACTGCTTTTGCTTCAGTAACTTGTTCCATCTTTATTTACCTCCCCTTACAGCTTTTTTCTCTAAATGTCCGCGATATGTTCTAGTCGGAGCGAACTCTCCTAATTTATGACCAACCATGTCTTCTGTAATATATACAGGAACATGTTCCTTCCCGTTATGAACGGCAATTGTTAAGCCAACAAATTGTGGAAATATTGTTGAACGTCTCGACCATGTTTGAATTACTTTTTTTGAATTTGTTTTCTTTGCGTTTTCTACTTTTTTCATTAAGTGATCATCACAAAATGGACCTTTTTTAATTGAACGTGACATACTTGAGTTCCTCCTTCCCTATTTGTTTCTTCTTCTAACAATATGTTTATTGCTAGCTTTTTTTCTTTTTCTAGTGATTTTACCAAGAGCAACTTTACCCCATGGAGTAAGTGGCGATGGATGACCGATAGGTTGTTTACCTTCCCCACCACCATGTGGATGGTCGTTAGGATTCATAACAGAACCTCTGACTGTAGGTTTAACACCCATATGTCTTTTTCTACCAGCTTTACCAATGCTAATTAGTGAATGGAATTCATTTCCAACAACACCAATTGTTGCACGGCATCTACCTAAAACTCTTCTTGTTTCACCAGATTTTAATCTTAGTAATACATATTTAGCTTCACGCCCTAAAATTTGTGCGCTTGCGCCAGCAGCTCTTATCATTTGGCCGCCTTTACCAGGATACAATTCAACATTATGAACAACTGTACCTACTGGAATGTCTTTGATTTCTTTTGCATTACCGACAACGATATCTGCATTTTCACCAGATTCAATTTCCATTCCTACTTTTAATCCTTTAGGTTGTAAGATATAACGTTTTTCTCCATCAGCATAATTGATTAAAGCAATATTAGCCGTACGGTTAGGATCGTATTCAATACTTGCAACTTTCCCAACAATTCCGTCTTTATTTCTTTTGAAATCAATTAATCTGTATTTACGTTTAGCTCCACCCGCTTGATGACGAACAGTGATTTTTCCTGAGTTATTTCTTCCGCCATTTTTCTTAATAGTAGTCAATAAGGATTTCTCTGGCTTTGATGTGGTAATTTCGGCATAATCGCTTTTGCTCATATGACGCGTACCATTTGTTTGTGGTTTAAACTTTATAATAGCCATTATTTTTTCCTCCTATTATGCTGTATAAATGTCGATTTTGTGACCTTCTTCTAAAGTAATAATAGCTTTAGAAATAGCCGGTTTAAATCCTTGGTATTGACCAACTCTTTTTGCTTTTGGTTTACCATTGATGACATTTACTTTCTTTACTTTTACATCAAAGATTTGCTCAATCGCTTCTTTGATTTGAATTTTATTAGCTCTTTTATCGACTTCAAATGTATATTTGTTTTCTTCTGCTAATTTCGTTGTTTTTTCAGTAACGATTGGGCGTTTAACGATTTCATATTTTTCCATATTAACTTAAAGCCTCCTCAATCTTTTCTAAAGCATCTTTAGTAACAACGATTTTATTAGCGTTCATAATATCATATACACTAATATGGTTGAATAAATCTACCTCGACATTAGGTAAGTTTCTTGACGCTATCATAACAGCATCCATAACTTCTCCTAAGATCACCATTACTTTTCCTTCTGCTTTAATGTTTTCTAAAACTTTTACCATTTCTTTAGTTTTGTTTGCTTCCAAAGAAATTTGTTCAACAAGAATTAAATTGTTTTCTCTTAACTTTTCAGATAAAACAATTCTTAAAGCCAAGCGGCGAACTTTCTTGTTCACTTTATATTTATAGTTTCTAGGACTTGGTCCAAACACAACTCCACCACCTACATAATGAGGCGCACGGATTGTTCCTTGGCGAGCATGTCCAGTCCCTTTTTGACGATAAGGTTTTTTACCTCCACCACGTACAGCAGATCTGTTTTTTGTCATAACAGTTCCTTGTCTCATAGCAGCTCTTTGTTGTTTAACAACGTCATAGATGACTTGATTGTTAGCTTCAACATTAAAAACTTCGTCTTTTAAATTAACATTTTTTACTGATTCACCTTGTTGGTTTAACATTGCTAATTTAGGCATAGCTTTTCCTCCTTCCAAAGAATATTATTTTTTAATTGCGTTTTTAATTACGATTAACGATTTATTAGGTCCAGGTACATTCCCTTTAATAAGAACGATATTTTTTTCTGCATCAACTCTAACAACTTGTAAGTTTTGAATTGTAACAGTTTCATGTCCCATTCTACCAGGCATGTTTTTACCTTTTCTAATGTGGTTAGGTGAAATAACACCCATTGATCCAACACCGCGGTGATATTTAGAACCATGAGACATAGGTCCAGTGTGTTGATTATGTCTTTTAATCACACCTTGGTAACCTTTCCCTTTTGAAGTTCCTGTAACGTCTACAAAGTCACCAGCGGTAAATATATCTATCTTTACCTCTTGGCCAGGTTCATACTCTTTCATTCCTGAAAGACGCATTTCCTTGATGTAGCGCTTAGGTGTTGTTTCAGTTTTTGCAAAATGACCAGCCATTGGCTTATTGATCAAGTTTGCTCTTTTGTCCATGAAACCTAATTGAACAGATTCATAACCATCTGTTTCAACGGTTTTCTTTTGTAATACAACATTCGGTTCTGCCGAAATGACTGTAACAGGAATCATGTTTCCATTTTCATCGAAAATTTGTGTCATTCCTTCTTTTCTTCCTAAGATACCTTTTCTTGCCATGAGTACACCTCCTAATTTAATTTATTATTTTAATACGATATCTACACCAGACGGTAAATCTAAGTGCATTAAAGAATCAATAGTTTTTGGCGTAGGGTTAATGATGTCAATTAAACGTTTGTGTGTTCTACGTTCGAATTGCTCACGTGAAGTCTTGTTAACATGTGGACTTCTTAAAACTGTAAAAATTTCTTTTTCAGTTGGTAGTGGAACTGGTCCACTTACTTTAGCACCCGTTTTCTTTGCCGTTTCAACGATTCTCTTTGATGATTGATCTAACAATCTGTGGTCATAAGATTTTAATCTTATTCTAATTACTTGATTAGCCATTATTTAGCTCCTCCTTCGCATATAATTTAGCTTACATACTGGCTCCTTGTGAATGACCTAACCTCACACATACAACGCCTTCGTGTGTGTCAGCAACCTCACAAATCTCTGCCTTCCTATTTGCATAGGCTTTAATATGATACCAAATATACATTTCAAATGCAAGGATTTTTTACCTGTAATTTAATTTATTTACTAAAACAAAGAAAAAATCATCAATTCCCTTAGAAATAATGACTTTTTCCAACCTTATTATATATACTACTCACTTTTCCAAAAACTATCGACCATATCTTCTATGTCACTTGGGTCATTACATATTTCTAAATGACTCCATGCATTTGGGTATAATCTTAAATATTTTCTCATTGTAAATCTGTCATCTAATAAAATAGCAATACCCTTGTCAGATTCAGTCCGAATTACCCTTCCTACAGCTTGAATAACTTTATTTAAGCCAGGATATGTATAAGCATAATCAAAACCTTGTCTAAACTTTAAATCGTAGTGAGATTTTAAAACGTTATTGTAATTGCTTAAACCAGGTAAGCCAACCCCAACAATTAACACACCGCTTAACAGTTCGCCAACCAGATCAATGGATTCACCAAAAATGCCCCCCATCACAAACATAAATACTTGCGTTTCATCAGGATTTTCAGCAAACTGATTCATCATCTCATTTCTTTCCAAACCAGACATGTCTCTTGTTTGAGAAATGAAATGTACATTCTCTATTTCTTCAAAAGCTTTCTTCTGTACTTGTTTCATATAATAATAACTAGGAAAGTAAACAATATAATTACCTTTTTTTGGTGATATCATTCCTTTTAGTGTTTCAATAATTCTTGGTATAGATTGTGAACGATCATGATATCTAGTCGATACATTATCAACAGCTAAAACTAATAAATTAGAAGGTTTAAACGCTGAGCTAAATGCAGAAAATTTACCAATATCATTGGTTAACAAATTCTTATAATAATCAATAGGTTTTAATGTTGCACTAAAGAATACAATACTCTCTAAATAATCATCAATGACTTCATTGATAAATCCTGAAGCATTTAAACATTTAATCGAAATATAATAATCATCTTTTTCTCTTTCAATCAAATAAACAAATTCTTCATTATAATATTCTGATATTTTTATAAATCGGTTCACAAGAAAATATAAATCTTGTATATCATCCTTACCAATTTTTAGTTTTTCATTGGTTAGAATATCATCGAATTTTACTAATAATATCTTTAATTTATGGATTAACAAATCATCTATTTGGTATTCTCTTAAAAAATCGACTTTAACTAATTTCTTTTCGGCTTCCTCGAATAACTTAATGATTTCTTTAACTTGAAATGTTGGGTTTGGTTTTAAGTATTGTGATATTTCTAAGAAATCTTCAAAAGCTGATTTATTGATTGTTGCCGAATACATATCTCTTGATCTAGACACTAGATTATGGGCTTCGTCAACCAAAACTATTGGTTGATAGACATTGTCTTCAAAATAACGTGTTAAATGCACTATCGGGTCAAAGACATAATTATAATCACAAATCACAATATCAGAATAATTTGATAAATCTAAACTTAATTCAAATGGACAGACCACATGTTTTCTTGCGTATGTATCAATGACATGTCTAGAAAATTTGGATTCATTCATAAAGACATCTTCAATTGCCTTAAAAACCTTTGAATAGTAACCATTGGCATATGGACATACATTTGGATCACAGTCTCTTTTTTCTAACAAACAAACACTATCCTTTGCAGTTATTTCAACTGTTTTTGCCTTTAAACCTTCCTCTTCTAATAAGCGAACGGTTTCTAAAGCAGTTCTTTTACCATCGTTTTTAGCTGTTAAATAAAATATTTTTTGTCTAGGCTGATGAATTGCTTTTAGAGCAGAAAAGATTGAAGCAATTGTTTTTCCTAAGCCAGTAGGTGCTTCTATATATGCAACATTTTTCGCAACAATATTTCTATAGATGACTGCCATCATTCTTCGTTGATTAAACCTGTACTTATCAAAAGGAAATTTTAACCCTTCTATCGAAGATAATCTTTCTTCTTCATGATTTAATAACTTTTCTTGCCAATCAAAAAACAAGTTAATGGTTTCATTACAAAAAGATTCTAAGTCTTTAAATGAAAAGACATTTTTTAGTTGTTTTACTTTTCTGGTTTTTACATCTATATAAGTAAGCCAAACTTCAAGCGTTTCAAGTTCTTCTTGCTTAGCAAATATATAAGCATAGATTTTCGCTTGAGCTAAATGACTTGGTGTAGTCGTTTCATCTAATATATCAAAATCAATATGTGTTGATTTAATTTCTTCAACGATATAAGTATCATCTCTATATAAAACACCATCAATGCGACCACTGATGTTTAATTCAAATGCTTCATTTGTAAAAACCTCTTTAACTACAACTTCTTTTCGGTCCGACTCTAAATATTTCTCTTGCCAGAAATTATGAATCTTCGTACCTTCTGTTGCTCGGTTTTTTAAATCCTTAAGATTTGATATACTACCAGAACCATAAATTAATTCAACCAAATCTCTAACACTTAATTGTATGTTTTTCATTTAATCACCACTTCTATTATACATGATTTTAACATGAAAAAAAGCAAGTAATTAACTTGCTTTATCGAAAATAATTTTAAAGGGCAGCAATGGTAAGCCATTTTTAGAATATATATCACACATAGGATTATCATCATAAGCGTAACGTATTTCTTTGACATTTCTTGGTACTTTAACTGTGATTTTATTGTCCTTAATATTCACATCATTAATTGGGTAAAAATCAGCTGTATTTACTGAATAATAAAAGCCTGATAAATTGCCAGTTCTAGATTCTAAAGTTCCAAATTGTTCATCTATAAATATTTCCACTCTATTTCTATATTTTTTATGAGAAGCAATTTGCGGAAAAACTGCATTTTCTATATCCTTGTTTTTGTTATATTGTCTCTCTAAAACCATATTTACTAAACGTTTGCTTAATATAGATTTGTTCATAGAAATCAATTCAGTCTCTTCAATATCAACAACACTGACTAAATGTGTATAAATATTTTCATAACATAGATTACTTTGAGCAATTCTAATTTCACTTGGCGCAATGTAATTATTTTTAGCTGTTTCAAAATTTGGAATTTGAATGATATAGAAAGGTAAATGATGATCCTTAAGAGCCTCTCTATATGATGCAATCGTATCTTTTAAAGCTCTTTCGTAGAAATGATAATGATAAAAATCATTTTCTCCTTGGGAGAATATAACAGATTTAAACTGAAAATTGAAATAATGATTTTTTAAATACCGATAATCTCTAGAAAGATTGTAGTCTTTCATTGAAAGAATTCCGTTTAAGTAGTTTTTCATTTCCTTATCACTTGTAATGGTTTCTTTATTTGCCCATGAGAATATATTTTCATCATCCTTACTATAGGTCACAATACCAATAGGTTTCTTAATTTGTTTATGTAAATTTTTAGCATATAAATATGAAAAAAGACTTTGATTATTTAAAGAATCACTTCCTGATATTAGCCAGTTCTTACTTTTTTGCAAATCAAATAATCTAATTTGTTCATCTTGATAATCTTCCTCTTTTAAACTCGCGCTTATGGTTTGCGATAAATTCTTCCCACCTATAAATAAAAAGATATCACCAATCAAAACATTTTTGATTGTCTCTTTATGTTTTTTACTAGATACTGAAAAAGAAAAACTGTCAACTATGTGTTTTTCTGGTTTGAGTTCAATCATAAATGTTTCTTTAGTTGTTCGAATTGATTCTTCCTGATCTAACAGTTTAACTGTAATATCCACATGTTTTTTACACTTGCCATAAACTCGAATTGGTTTATTAGCCTGTAATATCATATTGTCACGAAAAATTGGTGCTAGTTTAAAATATTTAAACATTATTTTTCTCCTTATCATTCAAGTCCATCATTAGTATATCAAAACAAATCCACCTTTGTAAACCATTAACATTTATTATTTTCAATTAAAAAAGCCACTCTATAATAGTGGCTTTAACCAGTATTGATTGTATCCATTTAGAACAAAGAAACATAAACATAAGACAATCCGATCATTTGAGCCATATTAATTATATATATATAACTTGTCTTCTTCATTTCTATCTAAAATAAAAATACGGTTATCATCAATTTTAAGTAAAAATGAATATGTATCAGTTTCATAAATCAACTCGAATTGATGGTTATTGAGATCAAACAAATAGATTTTAGATTTACCATCCTTTTCTTCATGAAAAACAAAATAATCCTGATAGACACCAAATATATTTTGTATATCAAAATCCTCTTCTAATAATAAATAAGCTTTATCTTCTAGATTATAGACATAAAGTGATTGGTCATTAACAAAGACAACTTGATTATTAACAAGATAACTCACAGAACCAAAAAAATCCAAATCATTAAGTGGGTGTGGTATCTCAGTCAATATGTTTGAGTCTCTCTCATAAATGAAAACTTTACTATCATCCTTTGTAAAATTGCCATCACTTAATAAAACATAATCTTCATTGATACTTTTAACCTTATGACTCCCATTAGAATAAGGTAAGTCAATATTGATTGTAAACGCATCTTCTTCAATATCATAGATCACAAATCTCTCTATATCATTTGTACATGAAGTTTTTAAAACTATATAAGAACCTAAGACTTGTGCATTAAATATATTGCACGTTTGATTTTCTGATTCCTCAGCAGTAAGTGATTTATATATAAGACCATCGCTTGGATTAAATATGTCAACTTGATTATAAGTATAAGTATAATAATGAGTAGTCATCGCAATTTTATTGTTTATTATTTGGTTAGCGCCACCATAAATGACTTCATATGTCCCATCCAAAATCATAGAACCGATATCATAAGTTGTTAGTAATGTTGCAGGCGATAATGTATGCGCATCAATAATATATGTCCTTCCTTGAAATGGATATGATGTGTATAAATTAACCAATATGTAATCCCCATATAATTGCAAAGGGCTTTCATAAGTAGATAAATCAGTACGGTCATCAACGGTCAAGGTGGAAAATTGCTCATCTTCAAAAGCATATGATTTAACTTCAATCTTATTATTTACCAAATTCACACCTAAATACACCAAATAATCATTTGAAATTTCATAACGGCTTACTCTAAAATCATCAAAAGATTCTTCAATGTTATATATGACTTGTCCCCTTTGATTATCATAAACATCAATATAAGCATGACTAGAAGAAAGGCTAGCCACCGCAGTGAATCTTTCCGAAAATTTAAAATTTGTTACCCTATTTTTTTCAGGAATAATTAGATCAATCTCACCAAATAGATTAATAGCCCCTGTGTTAGTTTCTGTTGTATTAACTGAACCACAAGAAATTGCCGTGATTGCAACAAATAATGTTATAAATAATAATGAAATTACTTTTTTCATATAGATCCTCCAGACAAATAAAAATTTAAAAAATATCATATGGATATATCAAACCTTCTTATATAAATGATAACATATTCTTATTTATTAAATATATAGAGTTTATAATATTTCATTATTTTTCAATAAAAAACCAAGTTTCCCGTAAAGAAAACTTGGTTTCAATATTATAATATTTTTAAGTCAGCAATACTAAACTTGATGCCATTACAATCATACCGGCGATTAATCCATAAATAGCAATATGATGTTCGCCATATTTTTCAGCCGTTGGCAATAATTCATCTAAGGATATATAAACCATTATCCCTGCCACAGCAGCAAATACAATCCCCATTACACCATCACTGTTACCGAATATCAATACCAACAAAAAGTATCCAACAATAGCACCTATTGGTTCAGAGAAACCTGAAAGAAAAGAATATTTTAAGGCTTTCTTCTTATCACCAGTTGCATAATAAATAGGTACTGATACAGCAATCCCTTCTGGAATATTATGAATTGCAATGGCAATACCAATTGAAATACCTAATGCAGGTGATTCAATGGTTGCCATAAAGGTAGCTAGTCCTTCTGGGAAGTTATGAATTGCAATTGCCAAGGCAGAGAATAATCCCATTCTCATTAACGAAGCCTTTGTTGAAGGATCATTTAGATCAGTAATATCTCTAACCTCATGAGGATTTTCTTCACTTGGCACTAATTTATCAATTAAAGCTATCAGGGCGATCCCCACAAAAAAAGCAATCGTTGTAATAAGGTATGCTCTTTTATCTCCACCTAAAGACTCAATGGCTTTTGGAAATATTTCAATAAAGGAAACATATATCATGACACCAGCTGAAAAGCCAAGTGCAGCTGATAAAAATTTCGCATCTGTTTTTTTACGATAAAACGCTAAAATTGAACCAATCCCAGTTGCCAAACCTGCTCCCAAAGTCACTAGAAAAGCAAGTATAACTGTACTCGTTGGGACTTCAGACAAGCTCATTAACGTAAGAAAAATATCACTCATAATGACTCCCTATTTAGAACATGCCAATTCGTAAATTCTCTTAGCGTCTTTCATGTTCAATTTTTTGAAATTTCCGAATGTTCCACCAGTATTTTCTTCTAGTTTATTCACTAGCTTGTCAATATCCTTTTCTTCAGCATCTATACCTTCAAAACGTGTAGGCATGCCTATTTCTTCATAGAAAGCTTCTAATTCAGAAATACCTTCTAAAGCAATTTGTTGATCTGTTTTATCAGTTGGATCAACACCAAAGACTTTTATCGCGAATCTTTTATATCTTTCAATATCAACTTCTAATGTGTATTTCATATACGCTGGATAGATAACAGACAATCCAGCACCATGAGTTACATCATATAAAGCACTTAACTCATGTTCTAATCCATGACTCGCCCAGTCTTCTTGTCGGCCTACGCCAAAGAAACCATTATGTGCAATTGTTCCTGCCCAGCAAATTACTGCTCTTGCTTCATAGTTTGTTGGTTCATCCATTAATTTCTTAGCTGATTCAATGATTGAAACTAATGTCCCCTCAGCCAATCGGTCAATGAATAGAGTATTATCACTATTTGTTAAATATCTTTCAAAGATATGACCCATCATATCAACAACACCAGCTGAAGTTTGATAAGTTGGTAAAGTATATGTTAATTCAGGGTTAATGATAGAAAATTGAGGTCTATAAAAAGGTGAGTTTAAACCTCTTTTCAACATACCATCTGTTTTTGTAATAACAGCACTTTGAGAGCCCTCACTACCTGCAGCTGGAATCGTTAAAATAACACCAATATCTAAAGCATCTTTCATCTCAACTTTTCTAGCATAGAAATCCCAGAAATCACCATCATATTTAGCACCCGCTGCAATCGCTTTGGCTGAATCAATGGCAGAACCGCCACCAACTGCTAAAACAAAATCAACATTCTCTTTTTTACATAATTCAATGCCTTCGTAAACCAAAGTGTCTCTTGGATTTGGAACAACCCCACCTAGTTCAACAAAGTCTATACCTGCTTGGTTGATTGATTTGACAACACGGTCAAATAAGCCTGATCTTTTAATAGACCCTGTTCCATAATGAATTAATACTTTCGTTGCATTGTAAGTTTTTAATAATTGGCCAACTTCATTTTCTGTATCTTTCCCGAATACAAATTTTGTTGGCGAATGAAAAATAAAATTATTCATAGTCCACCTCTTTCTAGGTCATTATATCATAAATTAGCCATTTATTTCCACCACTTAGTTAGATATTTTATGATAGTATTTTATAATTATTTATTTTTTTTAAATAAATGTTATAATGTATTAGACAAAGATCTTTTTGGAGGAATCTATGAAGGATTTAACTTGGATTAAAGACAATTATATAGCACATCGAGGGTTTCATTCTTTGGATAAATCGATCCCAGAAAACTCACTACTTGCTTTTAAGAAAGCCATCGATTACAATTATTCAATTGAATTAGATGTAAATGTCACTAAAGATGGCCAAGTGGTTGTTTTTCATGACATTAACTTAAAAAAATTGTGCAATGTAGATATCAATTTATCTGATGTTACTTATGATGAAATCAAAGACTTTCATATTTTGAATACCAATGAAAAAATACCTTTATTATCAGATGTATTAGGGTTGGTTAAGGGAAGAGTACCATTACTCATTGAACTCAAAACAAGAGGCAATAATAAGTTACTATGTGAAGCATTTGTTAAAGCCATATCAAACTATGATGGCGTGTATGCCATTCATTCATTTAGCCCCTGGATTGTACATTGGTTTAAAAAGAATCAACCAAATGTCATAAGAGGACAAATCGCTGAATACTTTAAAGATGCAGTTAAAATGAACCCTCTTGTCAAATTATTGATGAAACGAATGACATTTAACAGGTACACTAAACCGGATTTTATTAACTATGGCATTAAAGATTTACCAAATAAATACGCGACCAGATTACATAAACAAGGTGTTTGCGTAATATCTTACACGGCTAGAAATAACTTAGAATTTAATATGGTAAAGAAACACTATGACAATGCGGTATTTGAATTCTTTAGACCAGAAATAGAAGAACATTAAAAAAGACGAAATTTTAAATTTCGTCTTTTATTATACTAATAATTATATTTTATTCTAATCCATGTCTACATCAAAGTTTTCAATTATCGATGATTTCCCAACTATTTTTGTATCTCCATGTTTAACAAAGAACATGGTAATAAAAGCGATGGCTACAAAAGTTGCTGCATATGGGAATAATATTCTTCTTCCAAATTGATCCATTAAGAATCCTGAGAAAACCGGTGTAATAATTTGTGCGGCCATTGAGAATGTATAATAATAGCCTGTATATTTCCCGACATTCGATCCCTTAGCAAGTTCCACAACCATCGGATATGAGTTCACATTAATGGTTGCCCAAGCAATACCGGTTAATCCAAATATAATATACATAATAAATGAAGTATCAGGCGTTAAAAAATAAACCGAACCAAAACATAAGGTAAGTAGCGTTATACCAAATAGGATTGTTTTCTTACGACCAACCCTCGTTGCTAAAATACCAATAGGAATAAAAGCAATTAATGCTGATCCATGAGCAATATATATAGGAATAGCATATCCCATTTCTAATACTTTTGGTGCATAATCAGATAATTTTGTAGTAATAGCATTATAACCAAAGAACCATAGGGTTACAGATGCTAAAATTAATATAAGTGCAACCTTTTTGCTTTTTGACAGGTTCACTTCTTCTTCGCTCAAATCAGCTTCATCAACTTCTTCTTCAACCAAATCGAACTTGACTTCGTTTGATACTTTTTCAGCTACTAACTCAGGTTCTTTTACTCTCCAAATAAAAATCCCAAGTATGATAAGCATTAAAATACCAATGGTAATAAATGCCGGTGTATAGTTTACATAAGAGAATTGGTCTAACCCAAACAACATAATAGACCCCAGCGCCACAAGTGCCCCCAAAGAACCCATTAGGTTTATAATAGCGTTTGCTTTAGATCTCAATGGCTTTATGGTCACATCAGGCATTAAGGCAACAGCAGGTGATCTAAAGGCTGACATAGCCAATAACGCAACAAATAGTGTTAAAACAAACAGAACAAAAGTCATTGGAGAATTTGATGTAATAATCCACGCTCTTTCATTGGCGTGGTCATCAAACAATTGCTTTAATTCAACCAACTCATCATCTGTGATTTGATTGTCACTCAAAATGCTTTGCATTGGTGTGATAATCTCATCCTCATACTCATTATACTTTTCAGAAGAGATAGTGCCTTCATTTCTTAAACTAACCCATTCTAATTCTATGTTTTCATATATATTATCCCAGTTATTAAGAATCACAACTGGATCTGTAGAATCACCACGATAAATCAAATCATAGTCTTCAATGATTTCAGATTCAGCTTCAATTTTGCTTTTTTGAATATTATCAGAGAATGTCAATGCCATAAAAGCAAAAGCGGCTATAACTGTCCCAACAATAATAAAAGGAGTTCTTCTTCCTCGTTTGTGTTTTGTCCTATCGGATAAAGCACCGAATACAGGAATCAAAAACAAAGCAAGTACATTATCAAGGGCCATCACTAAACCTGACCACATTTGGTTTAAGCCAAACTTATCAATCAATATTTTAGTAACAATCGCATCATATGTTTGCCAAAACATTGATATCATTAAGAAAGCAAGTCCTACAAAAAATATCTTTTTAACATCTAACTTCATACGCCACCTCTTTGTCCAATATTATTTTTATTATATCATGAATATAAAAATATCTTTATAAGTTTTTGAAAATTAAAAAAAAGCGCCGTTAAGCGCTTTTAATTCATTAAACATATAATTTTGTTGAAATTCTTTTGATGGCCTCTTCATTATATTTGTTTTTCTTTAATTGAACGGTGTAAGCATCCATATGTCCAGATATTACTTTGAAGACTAATGTTTTCTTAGCCTTGAATAACATCAGGAACCCCGTTAAGACCAAAACAAATGAAAGTCCGTAATATATCAAATCATTGACCAATACATACATTCCAGAAACTTGAAAAGCATAGCTTGATAAGTCCGGTAGAAGTGTTGAGCCTGTATAAGCAAGTACTGCCAATACAAGTCCTACAACCAAAACGATAAATCCAATTAATTTGGCAATATATGTAGAGTTTAAATATTCAATATAGTATTCAACATGTGTGATGGAATTTCTTTGAATCTCATTAATACCTTTTCTTCTAATCTTACGCTTCTTTTTGTAAATAATACCGTCGTTATAAATAATTAATCTTTTTGTTGTTAAAACCATACGACAATCACTTTGTTTGCCTTTTAATTTATTAAAGTCATAAAAGACCTTTTCATCTTTTGCCAATTTAATTTGGTTTATGAGATGTCTATCCATAAAACCACCACCATTCTTACTTTAATTTTACTTTATTTATCCTATAATTTCAATAGATTGATTAAATAACCTCTTAATATGTGCTTCTTTGAACTATCTTTGTTAATTCACCAAATAACATTGGTACAAATCCTAGTCCCATAGCAATTAATAGTTCTAGTACAGTTAATGGTTCTAAGTTAAAGATATCTGCGGTGAATGGAATATAAACCAATAATAATACTAGACCTAAAGAAACAAATACTGAATAATTTAAGAATTTATTGCTGAAAGGATTATATTGGTATAAAAATTTGGTTTCAGATCTAGCTGAGAACGCTCTTAATAATTCACCAAACACAACAGTAACAAACGCCATGGTAATAGCTTGTGTTTCTGACGCACCCTCTATCACAGACAAACCTAATTTAAATGCTGCTAGCCCAGCCAACATTAACCCAGTACCTTGAATTAAAACCTTTACTAAAGTCTCTTTGTTTAATAATTTTTCATTGGTATCCCTTGGTGCTCTATCCATGGTATTACCTTCAGCTTTTTCCATACCCAAAGCAAATGCAGGGAATGAATCAGTCATTAAATTAATCCATAATAAATGAATAGCCATTAGAGGTAACAAACCATTGAAGAATGGTGCAAACACCATAGCTAGTAAAATCAATAATATTTCACCAATGTTACATGAAACCAAGAATACAGTAAACTTTCTAATATTACTATAGATTGTTCTACCTTCTTCTACAGCAGCAACAATTGATGTAAAGTTATCATCAGTTAAAATCATATTAGAAGCTTCTTTAGAAACCTCTGTACCAGTGATACCCATAGCAACACCGATTTCAGCTTGTTTTAATGCCGGAGAATCATTAACACCATCTCCAGTCATCGCAACAACTTCACCATTTTTTTGTAAGACTTCAACAATTCTAATCTTATCTGCTGGCGTACTTCTTGCAAAAACATCACATTTTAATATAGCTTCTTCAAACTCTTCATCTGACATATTTCTTGTGTCTTCACCAGATAAAGCAAGACCACCTTCTTTTAAAATATTCAATTCTTTAGCAATTGCTTTCGCAGTAATGATATGGTCTCCAGTAATCATCATGACACGGATTCCTGCAGTATGACATTTTGCAATTGCATCTTTCGCTTCTGGTCTAGGCGGATCAATCATGGCTACTAAACCAACGAAAATTAAATCTTGTTCTAAGTCCATTGATTTAGGTTCATCAGTTTCTCGATAAGCAAATCCTAACACACGATAAGCTTGTGCAGAAAATTCTTCATTTTGTTTTAAAACCTTATCTATATCTTTTTGGGTTATATTTCTGACTTCACCATTAATAGATATACGATTACATTTCTTAATCAATTGATCACTTGCACCTTTTGTTAAAACAAGATTTTTACCATCAACTTTATTAATCGAGGTCATCATTTTTCTTGTTGAGTCAAAAGTATATTCATTAATTTGTGGATATTTATCCTCTAAATCCTCTACAGGGTATCCTCCCTTAGCAGCAAGCACTAACAAAGCGCCTTCAGTAGGATCTCCCAATATTTTATTTTCACTTTCTATTTTTGAATCATTACATAATAATGATATTTGTAATATTTTTTCTAAATTACCACTTGGTTTAACAGTTTTATCATCTAATAAAATATCACCTTTAGTTTCATAACCGTTTCCAGTAATTTCATAAGTATTGTTTATATCATAAACTCTTCTTACTGTCATTTCATTTTGAGTTAGTGTCCCTGTTTTGTCTGAACAGATGACAGTTGATTGGCCTAAAGTTTCAACAGTAGATAAATTTTTGATGATAGCATTTCTTTTGACCATGCGTTGCATTCCTAAAGCTAAAACAACGGTAATTACCGCAGTTAAACCTTCTGGAATCGCTGCAACAGCTAAAGCAACCGATACCAGGAATAAATCTAATTCAAAAATAAAGTTGTTTTGAATGAATCCTAACATGAAAACAATTACAGAAATAATTATGATCACTATACCCAATACCTTGGCAAATTGATCAATGGTTTTTTGTAAAGGTGTTTTTCCTTCTTCAACTGAATCCAACATTGTTGCAATCTTACCAATTTCGGTTTCCATTCCAACACCCGTAACAATCCCTTTTCCTTTACCATAAGTTACAAGAGTTGACATGTAAACTGAATTTTCTCTTTCAGCTAATGCTGTTGGATCATTTAATTCTACTGATGCATCCTTTTCAACAGGGGTTGATTCACCTGTTAATGATGATTCATCAGTTTTTAAATTGGTTGATTCTAGTAACCTTATATCCGCCGCAACAAAATCGCCCGTTTCTAATAAAACAATATCACCAACGGTTAATTCCTCTGAAGATATCTCCATTGTTTTACCATCACGAATCACTATTGCGTGTGGAGAACTCATTTTCTTTAAAGCGGCCAGTGCATTGTTAGCTTTTTGTTCTTGATTGACACCAAGAATAGCATTAAGTAAGACAATGGCAATAATGATAAATCCATCAATTAGGCCTTCTCCTTCTATTATACCAACAACTACTGATACAGCAGCTGCAATAATTAAGATGATGACTAAGAAGTCTTTAAATTGATCAAAAAACATCATAAGCAATGTTTTTTTCTTAGATTCTCTTAATTGGTTTTTACCATATTTTTCCTGTCGCTTATTAACCTCTTCACTTGTTAAACCCTTTTTAGGATTAACATCTAATGATTCTAATAATTCCTTTTTTGATTGACTGTATGATTCCATATCTTCATTCCTTTCTTAGAAAAAACAGACTTACACACAAAAAAAGTGCATAAGTCTTGCTGTTAAAATTAAACCAGGTATTTTAACCAAGATGTTGATTTAATCGCACTTTGGCCAGCTACTCCCTCATTGTTATAATAATAACTCATGGGCCAAAAGTTGTCAATCATATTATACGTTTTTTATGAATATAAAACCATAATAAATTACTAGCTATAAGTATAATACCACTACTACCTAGAATTATAATATCTTTATTTTTTTCTAAAAAACTAATCTCAATTTGATCCGGAGATAAATAGATATCATCAATCGCCTGATCAACGACTTTTACCTCCAAGTCTTTGTTTACTTTTTCTCCAAACTCATCTTCAAATAGTAACTTTAAATGATAAGTTCCAGGTATATTAGCGTGTTTAGTATAAGAGTCGTATTTCACAGTAATCAAGTAATCTCTACCTCTTTGTAATTCACTCGTTTTCGTTAATAGTTCTGCAAATTCTGGTAGGGTCATGACTTGACTTGAATACACTTGAATAACTGATAAATCAAAATATATCATTGGTCCAATATCGTCTATTACATTAATCGAAATTATTTTTTCGGTTCGGTTACCTGAAGAATCAGTCGCTGAAAAAATTACACTATAATCTCCTATCTCTTTTGAATTATTCTTATAAGTGTTACTTTCTACCACCAAGGCAATATTTTGATCATAATTATCAGAAACTGTTAAACCTGAAATAATCGTTGTCTCTGAATAATATTGATTATAACCTACATGAATTGAAGATTCACCTGTTATAAGTGGCGCTTCTTCATCCACAACATCGATAACTAAGTGATGTATGGTTTCATTTCCTGAACTATCAGATGCACTAAAATCCATTGAGTAAGTTCCTACTGTATTAGCGTTTGGTGTGTAATCATCACTAATAACAGTTATTAAGTTAGAAATATCACCATCATAATTATCGCTTGCAGATAGTTGTGAAAGAATATCTTGTTCTGTCATAACATTAGGGTAAGATATTTCAATGTAATTTAAATCAGAAAAAACCGGTTTTAAGACATCTACCACTTCTATAAATATCTCAACATCACTTGAGTTCCCACTAGAATCAGATACACTAAAAATCATTGAGTATCTACCAAGTGTATTCATTGATTCACTATAACCATCATTGACTAAAGTTATGTTACCTGATACATCCCCATCAACCGAGTCATATGCAACCAATGAATTTTGAACTTCTAATGAAGAAATAGGCTGGTCTACATAAGAAATTATGGTTCCAGAACTTTGAAAAAATGGTGAAGTCGTATCAATTATTGTCCCCTCAATATGTTCTTCATACCCAGTAGGAATTAATCCTTCTTCAATTTGTATGATTGATCCTTCTTCAATATTTCTCATATCAAAGCCTCTCATTTCTAAAGAGATATATTTTGTCTCAAGATCTGTAGAAAATTGATAATAGCGATAGACTATATTATCCACAGTCTCCGTTGAAAAATTATATCCTGTAAAATATATTTGATCTATTATCTCTCCTTCATTAATAAAGTTTATGTATACTTCTACCATTGGACTGTCTAAATCTGCATCGATAGAAAAAACATAATCTGTATCTGGCTTCACCATAATATCATCAATTGAATAAAGAACAGGTGAATCTTCTAATACATATTCTAAATTTTCCATTGATATGTAATTTTTACCACCTGGCAAATAGTTTATTTGTCCTGCCAAAACAAATTGATTCATACTTATCATTAAAAAAGCCATTAAAACACTAATACTTATAATTTTTTTCATAGTCATCTCCTTTTATTAGAATATTACACATCAATAGTAAAAATTCTTTAAAACTAAACATTTTAACTATAAAATTAATCATGATATAATAAAAAATGAGGTGATATAATATGAAAAAACAAAAATTAAACAATGACACTCTAATGCCTATCATTGGATTAGGAACATTTAGAAGTGAAGATGAAGATGCTTACAAGGCTGTATTGACTGCATTAGAAACAGGATACAGACACATTGATACAGCGGCAGTCTATGGTAATGAAGAAGCTGTAGGAAGAGCAATTAAAGATTCTGATGTTAAAAGAGAAGATATTTTTGTTACAACAAAATTATGGAACACTGAACAAGGATACCAATCTACGATTAAAGCATTCAATGAATCATTAAATAAGTTAGGATTAGAATATGTTGACTTATACTTAATCCACTGGTTTAAAGGTTATGAAAACTCATTAGATACATGGAAAGCCTTTGAAACACTATATGAAATGGGTAAAGTAAAAGCCATAGGTGTATCTAACTATAATGTTCATCACTTACAACATTTATTAGATAACGCCAAAGTAAAACCAATGGTCAATCAAGTGGAGACTCATATCCGCTTACAAAATGAATTTTTAAGAAGTTTTTGTAAGAATAATGGCATTCAATTAGAAGCTTATGCTCCATTGATGTCACACCACATTGATGACTTATTAGAAAATCAAACCATGAATGAAATCGCAAAGAAATATAAAAAGTCAGTCGCACAAATTGCAATAAAATGGTTGACTGAGCGAGAAATCGTTGTGATTCCTAAAAGCGTACATGCAAAGCGCATTAAAGAAAATTTTGACATCTTTGATTTTTCACTAGATGATGAAGACATGAAAAAAATAGAAAAATTAAATAAAGGAAATAAACTATTCCCTGAATTTGATAATGTTACATTCTAATTAAAATATAATATAAAAGAGGTTAATCGTTTAAATATGATTAACCTCTTTATTTATTAAGTTATAATACTCTTTTTTTCCAGACAGTTTGTGTTTTGTAAGGTCTAAAACCTCTATTATAATAAAATTGCTTATCTGTGTTTACAACAATTCTTTTTGCGCCAAGATCTTTGACCCTCTGTATACCCTCATATAAAGCAGCTTGTGCTAAACCTAATCTGCGGTAATCCGGGTCCGTCCCTAATGGTTCTACAACTGCGAAGTCAAGTGCTTCATCATACCATAAGCCACAAAATGCAACGTGGTTTCCGTCTTCGTTTTGAATAATGATTTTATGTTCTATATTATTATTGGGTCTATGAATTGCTTGTTTACCCTCTTCTTCTTTTAGATTACTATGTTTATAAGGTCCTTCACCATTTAATTCATGATTAAAGCCTCTCCAAAACAATCTAAAGTATTGATAAGGACTTGGTGCTTCTTTTAAAGACACCATTTTAAATTGTTTAGGTAAGTCATAATCAATTGAAGTTTGATTAGTATAAAGCACTGATGTAAACTCTTTTTCACCAGTTGGGATCAAACCTTCCTTAGCGGCTATTTCTTGTAATAATAAGTCATCATCTTGTATTTGAATACTCAAAGTATTTTTATATATAAAGTGTTTTTTTGCATATTGAACCATTTCTTCTTTTAAATATTCATATTCTGGTAGAGTTCTAATAAAAACTGTATCTGGTACTATATCATATATAACAAGACCAACGACTCTTAAACCATCTTTCCAAATGCCAATCTTTGATAAATCTTCAGCATTTGTCATAGAATGAGTTATCATCCAGTCCCATCTCGAAAACGAATATTCTGTATCTTTAATCTTAATTAAAAAATCTCGAATATCATAATATTCTTGCACAAAATCCTTTTTCTCTGGAAAATTTATTAGTTTAATACTCACTATGCTCACCCCGCATGAACTCTATCTTGTAAAAATTTATTAAGTGTTTCTTTAAATTTTTCATTATCACTTTCAGTTCTTTTTTTAATATGACCATGTCTTTTCTTTGCTTTTCTCATTTTCTGACTCAGATGTCTTTGTAACAATAAAGTATCAATATTATCTCCAGTATAAAACCAACCATCTTGATGAAGGGCAAATGCACCTTTCAAAAGGATTAAACTTGCTAAACCATAATCTTGTGTGATTACCAAATCATTTTTTTGGGTCAATCTAACTATTTCATGGTCTGCGACATCACTTCCAGCATCCACTGTAATAACTTTTCCATAATCTGTTTGAATCATATGGTGAACGTTACAAACAATAATTAAATCAACACCATATTCTTTTGCCAATTCAGTTGTGATATTTCTAACCGGACTTGCATCCGCATCAATTAATATTTTCATATGCACCTCCTATGTTTTATTAACAATGATACTCTTACACTTCTAGGTTATCCATGTTTTCTAATTCATTTTTCCAAGAATGAACTTTATCTTCTATAAAATCAAAATATCTGGTGAAATTTATAAAAGTGACAATTAACCAAAGTAAAGCAGCCAAACTCCATAGTATTAAAATCACTAAATCTGATACCCGGTTATAATTAATAAAGTCATCCAAATAAATAATAACCAAGCTTAAATTTATAATCGTAACCATTGGTAAAATCCATCTCATGGTTTTTTTATAAGATTTATATCTGTTAATATATTTCTTCAGAAATATTCTTTTTCCATACTTTTCTCTGTCTTTTGCTTCTTTTTTATTAAAAGACTTAATCATTTTATTAAACATGTTTTTACCTCACAATTATATTAATTACTATGTTCGGATGGATGTCTTAAATCCATCATTCTACTTAATTTCTAGATAACACACGAAATCTATCATATTCATTGTTAAGTTCAAAATACCAAGAGCTAAATACTTCTATTAGTTTTCACGAATAGTTTGATTCTATTCATCTAAAGGATGTCCTATGTTAAAGGCTTGTCCATTAAATTTATAAAGTCTATTCGCTAAAGCAACAAACTCATTATCTCTTATCTCCTGAACCTTTTGTGATTTTTGGTATGTCACTACATAAAAACTTCATTCATCATAAAAAACATCAATAAGACTAACCGATGGAATATTATTAAGTAATGTCGCTAAAGCAAATGAATACTCTTTTCCAAATAGTTCTTTCATAAGCAAAAGACTTTTTTTATATGCATTCTGGTACTATGTCAAGAAAACGGACAAGTTAAAAATATAGTAAGTTCATTTTAATGATTAATTGATTAACTTGTTTTGTTTGTAATTCTTTTCGTATTCATTTGGTGATAAATAACCAAGTGTTCC
>Ga0306869_1000054_pt1 | contig 71578 bp, 86 predicted proteins | sample AntRauTorckE6833_FD_190421 | JGI IMG/M metagenome (GOLD analysis project Ga0306869, IMG submission 190421) | Saline lake microbial communities from Rauer Islands, Antarctica - Metagenome Torckler E6 #833 (v2) (version 2) | ecosystem: Environmental > Aquatic > Non-marine Saline and Alkaline >... | reverse complement strand
AGAATTGAAAATAAATATTGGTTCAGCTTTATTTATTGAGGATAAGCTTAGTATGGAAATTAGAGGTAGAGATATTATGACAGGACTTCCTAGATCAATCACAGTAAATAGTGATGATATTACTGAGTCTATTCAAAATGAATTAGAAGCTATTATAAATGCAGCTAAGAAGGTTTTAAACAACACTCCTCCGGAGTTAGCAGCTGACATTATGGATAAAGGTGTGGTTATCTCAGGAGGTAGCGCACTGCTTAGAAATATAGATCAATTATTTTCTAGAACTACAGGAGTGCCAGCTTATATTGCAGATGATGCGCTACTGTGTGTAGCTAAAGGTACTGGTACTGCCTTAGAAAACCTTGATTCATATAAGAGATCAATACTCGCAACTAAATAATAAAATTAAATATGGTAATTGGCATAGACGCAAGCAGGGCTAATCGTCGGCATAAGACAGGTACAGAATGGTATTCATATTATTTAATTAAGGCCTTAGCCGAGATAGACCCTGAAAATCAATATATACTTTATACTGACAAACCTTTAATTGGAGGTTTGGTAGATTTTACACAAAAAGGAGAGAACTTCGAACTCATGGACGAGGAACCTAAGTTTGATAAATATGGCTATCAAATTATTAAAAGCCCACATAATAACTTTAAAGGAAAGGTCTTACGTTGGCCTTTTTCTTATTTATGGACTTTAGGTAGATTCTCTTTGCAAATGATTTTCAAAGCTCCTGATGTACTCTTTGTGCCTGCTCATACTATTCCTTTAATTCATCCTAAACGTACTATTACCACTATTCATGATATTGCTTTTAAAAGAGAAGGCTTTATATATAGTAAAAGGATGGCTTGGGAGGACGCTGGTTTTTTTAGGAGGATAGTAAATATACTAGTTAAGGTTTTTACTTTCAATAAGTATAGCTTAAATAATTTAGATTATCTTGATTGGTCTGCCAAGTTTGCTCTTCAAACTGCTAAAAAAATAATCACTGTTTCTCATTTCACTAAAAAAGAAATTATTGATGTCTATGAAACTAAAGAGGATAAAATTCAAGTAATTCACAATGGCTATAATGACAAGCTATATCGTCAAATTAATAATAAAGAAGAAATAGGAGAGGTTTGCAAGAAGTATGGCCTAGAAGAGAAATACTTCTTGTATGTAGGCAGGTTAGAGAAAAAGAAAAATACACCTAATCTTATTGAAGCTTTAGCACTATTAAAAGAGAATCATCCTGAAATAAAGCACAAACTAGTTTTAATTGGTAACGCTAGCTATGGCTATGATGAGGTAAAATATTATATTGAGGAATTTGATTTAGATTTAGAAGTGATTATGTTGGGCTGGGTAGCAGAAAAGGACATGCCTTATATATATAATGGTGCCAGCGCTTTTATCTTTCCAACTCGTCATGAAGGTTTTGGTATTCCAGTTATACAGGCTCTTGCTTGTGGTGTACCTACAGCCGTGAGTGATATTGAGGTTATGAGGGAAGTAGCAGGCGATAGTGCTTTATTCTTTGATCCAAATAAGAAAGAAGCTATTAGTTATGCTATGAGAACTTTAATTACGGATGAGCAGCTTAGAGAAGATTTAAAGACTAGAGGATTAGAACGAGCTAAGTTATTTTCTTGGAAAAAGACGGCCAGAGAAATTCTCAGGACAATGAAAGAAATATAAAGAAAACTAAATACCTTTAATAATACGCCCTAATCAAAGGGCATTTTTTTATACTTTAAGTTAAAGTATGGTAAAAGCATATTAAAAATAATTGCATTAAAGAGCCAAGTAATGATAGAATAAGAGTATTATGAAGAAAATCTTGATTACATTTTTTATATTTGTATTTCTAGCTACACCTAGTTTGTCTTTGGCTTTAGAACCAAATGATAGATATTATGATAGGCAGTGGTATTTAGAAAAGATTAATGCTCCAGGAGCTTGGGAGAGAACTACTGGATCTAAGGAGATTGTGGTAGCAGTGATTGATGCTGGAGTACAAATTAATCATCCTGACTTGAAAAATAATATTTGGAGAAACGATAGAGAGATAGCAGACAATGGCGTTGATGATGATGGTAATGGTTTTATTGACGATGTCAGTGGTTGGGACTTTGTAGAGGGTAATAATAATCCTTCTCCTAGTTTTAATGAAAGCTGGACAGAGGGAGGTCTTTCTCATGGTACCATTGTTGCTGGTATTATTGCTGCTCAAGGAAATAATAAAGAAGGGGTTGCTGGAATTACTTGGAACAGCAAGATAATGCCTCTTAAGGTTTTAAATGATGCTGGTGCTGGTAGTATGAGGGATGTTATTAGAGCTGTTGATTATGCTATACAAAATGGTGCTCATATTATTAACTTTAGTTTTGTTGGAGAAAACTATAGCCAGGGATTGCAAGAAGCTATAAAAAGAGCTCATGAAGCTGGTGTTTTAATTGTCGCAGCCGCTGGTAATGAGAATGCTCAAAATACTGGTTATAATATAGATGAAGTTCCTCTTTATCCTGTTTGTCATGATGGAGGAGAGAATATGATTATTGGTGTAGCTGCTACAGATGCTTTAGATCAAAAAGCTGAGTTTTCTAGCTATGGTATCAGCTGTGTTGATATTAGTGCACCAGGAGTGAGTTTCTTTGGAACAGTAGCTTCTAATCCAGGTTTTGATCAAAATCAATTCTCTGAGCTATATGATGGCTATTGGTCTGGCACCTCTATGGCTGCTCCAGTTATTAGTGGCTCTCTAGCTTTAATGCTTAGTATTAACCCTACCATTAATAAGCAGGAAGCTATGGACATATTAATGTCTAGTACTGATGATATCAGAAAGCTTAACCCTGATTACTTAGGTAAGCTAGGTAGAGGAAGAGTTAATCTTGATAGAGCTGTTGGGATATCTTGGTTAAAACTAAGTTCACAGAAACCCTATATAATTACAAGTTCTCATTCAAATTCTGAACCAAGGATATATATTAGAGATAAGAAGGGAACAGAGATTTCTTCTTTCTTAGCTTATAGTGAAAACTTTAAAGGAGGTATAAATATTGATAGTGGTGATGTTGATGGTGATGGCATTAATGAAATAGTTGTTGGAGCTAAAAGCGGAGGTGGAGCTCATGTTAGGGTTTTTGATATTGAGGGACATCTTAAATCTCAATTCTTTGCTTTTGATGCAAGCTTAAGGAATGGTGTTAATGTGGCTGTGGGTGATGTAAATGAAGATGGCAAAGATGAGATTATCACTACTTTAGATTCTGGAAATAATCCTCAAATTAATGTTTATGATTTTAAAGGAAATATTCTTAGTAACTTTAAAGCTTATGATAATATGAATATAGGTGTTAATGTGGCTGCTGGAGACGTAAGCGGTGACGGTAAAGATGAGGTTGTAATCTCTACTAAGCCTGGCTCAGGTCCTCAAGTGAGAATTTTTGATATGTATGGCAATCTTAGTGGACAGTTTTTTGCCTATGATGAAAATAGCCGCAGTGGTGTGCAGATAGCAATAGGTGATGTTGATGGTTTAAGGGATAGAAATAGTGAGGAAATAATCACTGCACCTGGACCTGGTATGAAATCTGAAATAAAGATATTTAATGATAAAGCCCACTTACAAAACAAATTCCTAGCTTATGCTCCTAACTTTGAAGAGGGAGTTAGTATTAGTGTGGGAGATGTTAATGTAGATGGTTTGGCTGACATTATTACTGGTGCTGGACCTGGTGGAGGACCACACGTAAGGGTGTATAATAATAATGGTCAGGTGCTAGAAGGTTTTTATGCTTTAGATGCTAGTAATACCTTAGGAGTTGATGTAAATTATATTTCAATAAGAAAATAACATAATTTCAAAAATATGGACAAAAAAATAATCTTTGATAAAAAAAATGTAATCGTAGCAGGTGGAGCAGGTTTTATTGGTTCTCATTTATGCGATGAACTAATTCAAGAAGCTAAAGTAATTTGTATAGATAATTTTTCTACTGGTACAGAGAAAAATATAGATCATTTACTTTCTAACCAAGACTTTATTTTTATTAATCATGACTTATCTAAACCTATTGATTTAGAAGAAATTGAAAGTTTAGAAAAGTTTAAAATTAATTTCCAAGGTGTGCAGGAAATATACAACTTAGCTTGCCCAATGTCACCTAATGGTTTTAATAAAAACAAATTAGATATTATTAATGCTAATTCATTGGTGGTTAAAAACTTATTAGATATAGCAACAAAGTATGAGTCTAAGTTTATGCAGTTTTCTTCTTCTGTTGTCTATGGCTTTAAGCGTAAAGAGCTTAGAGATTATCAAGTTAATGAAACAGATATGGGTCAGGTTTCTACAATTGGTGAACGTAGTTGTTATGATGAAGGTAAGCGTTTTGCTGAAACTTTAGTATATAACTATAGAGAGCAGAATCATATTGATGCTAAAATAATAAGACTCTTTAGAACCTTTGGTCCGCGTATGACTTTAGGTGATGGCCAAATGATTCCTGATATGGTAGCTAATGCTTTAGAGCATAAAGATGTTGAAATATATGGAGATGAGAACTTTTCTTCCTCTCTTTGTTATGTTAGTGATGTTATTGATGCTACTTTAAAGTTTATGGAATCAGATTTTGCAGGTCCATTTAATGTTGGTTCAGATGTGGATATTAATATTACAGATGTAGCTAAAAAAATAATCGAAGCAACTGGCTCCGAATCTAAGATTGTCTATAAAGAAAGCAAGGTATTTATGACACCACTACTTACTCCTGATATTCATAAAGCTAGAAATGAACTAGGTTGGATGCCTATTACTACTTTAAACAATGGTATAGAAAAAACTATCTTTGACTTACAAGCTAGAAAACGTTTAAGAAAGATGTAATTGTTCTAGTAATTCTTTTATATATACTTGAGCCTGTAGGTCGCTAAGATCTACAGGTTTTTTATTTATACTTTTATCCTTTTCTTGAATTATATTTTGAATATTTTCTTTAATTACACCTAATATACTTCCTTCACTTACTCTATTTTTCCTCAATGACTTTTCCATAGCAATACTTAGTGACTTAATGTCATATGGGTAGACTAAATGTCCATAGTATTTTCTAACTATTTCACTGATACCACCTAAATCAGAAGCTATAATATCTACATTCAGCTTTAAAGCATCAAAGAGAGCAGTGGGGGAGTTCTCGTATATTAAAGAAGGAAGGACTAAGGTATTAGAAATACTGAGCTCTTGCATAGATTTTTCATAGGAAAGTCTTCCTAGGAATTTAATATTTTTATATTCATTATATTTTTTCTTTAGATCAGTTAGGGCTACGCCATCACCAATTATTTTAAGCTCTACATCATTTTCTTTGGGGATATTAATAAAAGCTTTTATCATTAATTCCACTCCTTTATTTTCATCAATTTGTCCGATGTATATAAAGGAAAACTTAGAATTTCCTTTTATCTCATCAATTTTAATACTTTCAATAGGGTTAAACTTTTGCCAGACTTTAGTATTTTTAAAGAAACTCTTTTCTTGGTGTAGTTTTAGTAACCATTTAGAAGGGGAGACAATTAAGTTAACCTTTTGGCTATAATATCTTTGTATTCTTTGGTAAAGACGTGCAAACAAGGAATTAACTATATCTTCATGTTTATATATTATCCTACCAGCAGGATGAAGCATTTGACTGTCATGCAGGTAATGGATGTGTTTAATATTTAGCTTGTCTATAAGTTTATACACCTTAACACTAAAGCCTGTGAGATTGTGACTAATAACTAGATCTGGTTTTTCTTTTTCAAGTATCTTTTTAAGGTCTTTAACTGTTCTTGTCTCCAGTTGTTTATATAAGTGCCACAGCAGTCTGATTAGGTAAGGGAATTTGTGAAGATTATAATACATTGAGCTAATTAAATAATTATTATTATCTTCTTTTTCAGAGCTGTTTTTAATGGTATTTTTAGGAGCAGTGGAGATAACAAAACAATTATGACCTTCTTTTTTAAGAGCATCTTTTAGTTTCTCTACAATTATTTCAGCTCCACCTCTTTTTTGTTTAGAGTAGAGATTGTTAATTAAGGCTATTTTCATAGTAATTATATATCTTTTTCTTTGAGAGTATTAAGCCATTTTTCTTTAATGTGTTTATCTAAATATCTTTCTTGAGCTTGGTAGTATGCTCCCTTTTTAAAGTTTAGAAGAGTTTGAGGATCTTCTAATAGTTTTTCTATCTTATCTTTTAAATCAGTGGTGCTACCAGGAATTACCTTTAGACCACAACTATCATTAAAGACCTTATTAACGCCCCTGAGGTCACTGGCAATTACAGCTGTGGAGTTTGCCATAGCTTCTATTAAAACAATACCAAAAGCTTCGTTGTGGTTTAAAGATGGCAGGATGATTATATCTGATCTTTCATATATCTTTTTTAATTGTTTGTCATCTACATTCTCTAGAAAGCTAATGTTTTTGTTTAAGTCTAAGTTAGAAACTAGTCTTTTGTATTTATTTATTAAGTCGCCATTTCCAACTATTTTTAAATTCCAGTTTTTCTGCTCTAGTTTAGCAGTTGCTTTGATTAGGTTTTCTACACCTTTAAAATAGTGAGCTTTATCAAGTCCTCCCACAAAGACCATTTCTATATTATTCTTATCCTTAATCTCAAAATCTTTATGATAATAATCTTCATCTATATGAAAACTAATAGCTTTATACTTTTGAGGATCTTTGTGGTATAGCTTTTTAATTTGTGAGTTCTTTATATAATCTAAACTAGAGACAATAACCTTGTCCGCTTGTTTTATGAGAGCTCTGCCACAAATGTGTCCAGGTAGGCTCAGCGCTTTGTATAGAGGGTTAGAGGCCTTTACATCCATGTGGTAGTAGATATAAAGCTTTTGTTTTTTGTTGAAGAGTCTATATAAGTATATGAGTTCGTTAGTACCAAAGAAGGGGTAGTGTAAAATAATGGCGTCGTATTTTTTTAATTTAAAAAACAGGCTGGGCAAAATAGCAGCCTGACCAATTTTAATTAAAGGTTTTAAGTAATATACCTTATCTGTTTCTTGATTTAAATCTTTTCTATGTTTATCTTTATTTTTTAAGGTAGTAAAGGTGTTAAGCTCTATTTCAGGGCTAAGAAGTTTTGCTAGACGTTTGGCGCTGTTACCTATTCCGCCTCTATAGGGAGGGAAGGAGCAGACAATTTGAGCTATTTTCATACTTATTCTTCTTTAGGTATATTATCGTTATCTTTAAGTGTATCATTATTATCTTTAGCTATATTATCATTTTCTCTTAGAGCTATCTCTCTCAGTAACTTTGTTATTTTTGTGTCTAAGTCTAATATCTTTAGTCTTAATCTAAAGATTAAATAGAAAAGAAAAAGTACAGCTAAGTAGAGAAGAAAGTTAATGCCACTACCAGAGAAACCAAAATCCATTAAGAGATTATCTAGTTGTTTTAAAAATAACATTGCCAGTCCAGCTAAAGACCAAAATATCATCCAAAAAATATATTCATTACTTTGAATCTTACCTTTCTTTTTTAAGAGTGAAAGTCTAGTAATGAGGATAATAATTAATACCAGAGCTATAATTTGTTGCCACATATTATTTATTTATCTTATTAATTAATAAATCCTTAATTGTCTTAAAGCCTGAGCCTAGTGATTGTCCAAACTCATTATATATTACTGTAATTGGTACCTCTTTAAAAACTAGACCATATTTATTTGTTTTAGCTAAAATCTCACTACAATGAGCCATGCCATCATGTTCAATCTTGATTTTCCTTAAGGCTTCTTTATTCATAGCTCTAAAGCCACTTTGGGGATCACTAGTATTTACACCTAAGAATATGTAGTTTATAGCCTTAGCTAAACGCATAATTACATGTTTTTTAAACCATGGTATTTCTGATTTCTTACTTAGAAAGCGGGAACCAAAACTTACAGCATAAGCATCTTTAATGATAGGTTCTAAAATATCAGGAATTTCTTCTGCTAAAAACTGCCCATCAGCATCAAAGTGCACAACTACATCATAATTATTGCGCCTAGCATATTCATTGCCAGTTTCAAGGGCAGCTCCTTGACCACGATTAATAATGTGACTAATAACCATAGCGCCAAGTTCTTCAGCTAGTTCTTTAGTCTTATCTTTAGAGCCATCGTTTACCACTAAAACATCATTAATGTACTTTTTAGCAGACTTGGCAGTTTTGGCAATATTCTTTTCTTCGTTAAAGGCTGGGATTATACAAAGGATTTTCATATTCTACTTAATCTTAACAAGTCATTAGCTGATATTATACCTAAACTTTGTTTTTTAGAGGCATCGTCTATTATTGAAGCGGTGTTTAAGTGCGGGTGCTTTAAGGATAATAACTCAAGGGCTAGAACATCACCACTGTGTGATTTATGTTTACACTTGTCGCAACCAGTACTGCTATAGGAATTGGTTTTTATATCTCCTAAGCCATAATGAAAAGCAAAGTCATCTAAAGATTTAGCTTCATAGGAGCTGTGTTCAACCTTATCTAAGCAATGAGGGCACTGACGTTTAAAGCTTTCTTGATGCAGTATTAAGTTAATGTTCTTACTTAGGCCTTTATCATTAATCTGTTTTTGTAGTTTGGTGTAGGCATCATGTGAACTTTCAGCGTCCACACTTAGAATAATTAACTTATCACTATTTAAACTATACTTTATTAAGGCTCTGATTATGTTTTCATTTTCACTGCTTGTAATTACAACATCTTCACTGTGTTTGTTCAAGAGACTAATTAGGTCATCTTCGTTAATATTTTCTATCCATTTCTCATCTTTATCTATCTGAATAATATCTTGAGCAAGCTTACCAATACTTATTATATCTCTATTTAGTTTCTTTAACTCATAAGCTAGAGCTTCTAGGGTTTTATACTTATCATGTCTTTTCTTAGAAGAAACAGCGATAAGGCCTTTATGGTTTTCAGTTTTTAAATGTTCTTTAAGCTTTCTTAAAATATTTGAATCCATACCTAGGTTTGATAGTTTCCAGGCTGTGCTTTCTGGTTCAATGACTTGTAATAGATATTTATGATTTTCACCAGCAATACTGGTTAAAGAAACAGTGCGAGTATTAATTGGTGTCTCTAGCTCAAAAGAGATATTAGCGCCAGATTCTAGCTTTTGACTATTAGTTAAAGAGCTTAACTCACTTATGAATTTATCACAAGCACTTTTTGGAAGTAGTAAATCATCAGCGCTAGCTTCATGGTAATCCACTTCTAAACCTTCTGAACTTAACTCAATGTAAAGACTGCTGGCACCTTGCCATAGTCCGTAATTTATTATTTTGTGGATAAAGTTTAATTTCATAATATTATTATAACATTATTTTTACATTATGGAAAAATATGATAATATTAAATAAAGTCCTTTTTTATAGGGGCTATATTAAAATTAGTGTATGCAAAAAATATTAATTGTTTTAAGGCGTTATTTGTGGTTTTTTAAAAGAGTATTTTCTAATAAGCATTTACGTGTTTATACTATAATTAATTTTTCTCTAATAATATTAACATTTGTTTTTGCTTGGTATATTTATCAAAATATTAGCTCTGATCTTATGGTTTTGCACTATAATGTGCTTTTTGGTATTGATAAGGTGGGGACCCCAGAAGAGATCTTTGTTTTAGGTTTTATCCCTTTGGCTGTATTTATTTTAAACACTGCTCTTAGTATTAGTTTTTTTAAGAAAAAATATTTCAGTTTCTTTAGTTATTTATTACCTGTAGGATCATTAATTGTTACTATACTTGCTATTTTTAGTCTTTTAAGTCTTTATTTAGTTAACTTTTTCTAATATGCCAGAATTTCAAATTGCTAAAATTCTCACCTTATTTACCCTAGCTTTCATCTTTGCTATTTTATGGACACCAATTTTAACTCATTATTTATATAAGTATAAGATGGGTAAGAATATTAGAAATAGTGGTAAAACACCTATATTTTCCAAACTTCATGCACATAAAGCCGGAACGCCTACTATGGGAGGTATTTTAATCTGGTTAACACTTCTTATATTAATAATACTTTTTAGCTTTTTAGGTGATCTACTTAACTGGGAATTACTAAAAAACTTAAACTTTCTCTCTAGAAGTGAAACTCTATTACCGCTAGGAGCCTTAATTGCCACCGCCTTGGTAGGGCTTGTTGATGACTGGTTAGATGTTAAAGGTAAAGGAGCAAAGGGAGGTGGTGGACTTACCATTGGTCATCGTTTGTTTATATATGCAATTATAGCTTTGGTTGGTGCTTTGTGGTTTTATTTTAAATTAGATTGGACAGTACTTCATGTGCCTTTCTTTGGTAGCTTTGAAATAGGTTGGTGGTATATACCTATTTTCATTCTTGTAATTATCAGCACAGCTTTTTCAGTTAACGAAAGTGATGGCCTAGATGGTCTAGCTAGTGGTACTTTAATCACATCTTATGTGGCTTTTGGTGTTATTGCCTTTTCTTTAGGTAGATACGATTTAGCTGCTTTTTGTGGAGTAATTATTGGTGGCCTATTGGCATTTCTGTGGTTTAATATTCCTCCTGCACGTTTTTATTTAGGAGATACTGGAGCTATGAGTTTAGGGGTTACCTTGGCTATAATTGCTATGTTAACTAACTATGTTATCTTACTTCCTATAATTGGCCTCTTGTTTGTATTTGAGTCTTTATCGGTTATTTTGCAAGTAGCTCACAAGAAGATTAAAAAAAGAAAACTATTTCACTCGACCCCTATACATCATCATTTTCAGGCTATAGGATGGTCTGAGCCTAAGATTGTGATGAGGTTTTGGGTTATTTCAGCAATTACAGCTGCTATTGGTATCATTTTATTTTTATTAGATAGGGGACTATAAAGCTAAAATATGAGGCTAATAAAAAGAGCTTATAAAAAACTAAATAAAAGAAAGGCAAAAGATGAGCATGAGCCAGATAAGAAGTTAATTTATGCTCTTTTTATTTTAATTGTTTTTGGTTTAGTTATGTTAGCCTCAACCTCTGCTTATTTAGCTTATAGTAAATTTCAAAACAGCTACGCTTATATTCAAGGGCAGATTATAGCTACAAGTATTGGTTTAATCTTTTTCTATATTGCTAGTAAAACTGATTATCAAAAATGGAAAAGGAATTCTATATATTTTCTATTAATTTCTATACTCTTATTAGTTTTAGTTTTTATTCCCGGTTTAGCTGCTGGTCATGGTAGCGCTAAGAGTTGGATTGTAATATTTGGACAGTCTTTGCAACCAGCTGAGTTTGTAAAGATTTCTTTTTTAATATATTTAGCTGCTTGGTTGCAATTAAGGCATAAGGCTATAAAAACAATGTCACAAGGTTTAATACCTTTCTTGTTTATCTTTGCCTTCATTAGTTTTTTGATGTTTATGCAACCAGATTTAGGTACTTGGTCAATTATTGCCCTGAGCTCTATGGTAGTTTATTTTGTGGGGGGAGCAAATAAAAAACATATTATCACCTTAGTCTTAATTGCAGTGTTAGCAGTGTATACTATGGTTAACTACACTGGCTACCAGCAAGACCGTTTTGCTTGTTTAAAAGATCCATCATTTGATACTCAGGAAAAGTGCTATCAAATTAATCAATCCTTAATGGCTGTAGGTTCAGGTGGTCTTTGGGGACAAGGATTAGGGGAGAGTAGACAAAAATATTCTTATTTACCTGAGGTAAGTGGAGATGCTATTTTTCCAATTATATCAGAAGAATTAGGTTTTATTTTTTCTACTGCCTTAATATTACTATATACCTATATCTTCTATCGTGGTTGGTTAATAGCTTTAAAGGCAAAGGATATGTTTGGGAGACTTTTAGCTGTGGGTATAGTTTCCTGGATATTTTTTCAAGCCTTTTTAAATATTGGTGGTATGTTAAACCTCATACCAATGACTGGGGTGCCACTGCCATTTATTTCTGCTGGTGGTTCAGCTATGCTAGCAGGCTTGATTGCTATGGGTATATTGGTTAATATTAGTAGATACACAATTAAAGATTAAATATATTTAGATTATTTTAGATTAACAAGTGATTATGAAAACTAAGCGCACAACAATTGTTTTTTCTGGAGGAGGAACTGGAGGTTCAGTAGCTCCGCTTTTGGCTGTGATAAAAGATCTTAAAAAAAAGCACCCTAATTGGAGAATTGTTTTTTTTGGTAGCTTTTCTGGGATTGAAAGGGAAATGGTAAAAAAAGAAGATATAAAGTATTACCCTATTTTTAGTGGTAAGCTGCGCAGGTATTTTTCATTGAAAAATTTCTTAGATATTTTTAATATCTTAGCTGCTTTTATTCAATCATTTACATATCTATTAATACTTAGACCTAAAGTGGTTCTTAGTGCTGGCAGTTTTGTTAGTGTACCTATTGCCTATAGTGCTTATCTATTAAATATTCCTGCCTTATCTCACCAACAAGATATAAAAGTTGGTTTAGCTAATAGGTTAATGGCGACTATCTCTAAAAAGGTAACTGTTACTTTTTCTAAGTCTTTGGATGACTTTAAAAACAAAGCAGTATTAACTGGTAATCCAATAAGAGAAGAGTTTAAAGGTATAAGTGCAAGTAAAGAGGAATTACTTAAGGAATATAATTTGAAGCCAGAGCTACCGGTGTTACTGGCACTAGGAGGAGGTACAGGGGCTAAAGGTATTAATGATTTAATATTTGCAAGCTATAATAATTTAAAAGATAAGGTGCAGGTAATTCATATTTTAGGTAACAGAAAGACTAATGTTATTAAACATGAAAACTATCATAGCTATAACTTCTTAGAAGCGAAGAGAATTGCTGAAGTGTTATATTTATCTGATCTTGTTGTCTCTCGTTGCGGGCTAGGACTTATCACTGAACTATCATATTTTTCTAAACCTGCAGTTTTCATCCCTATGCCTAAAAGTCATCAAGAAGATAATGCTGATTATATTAAAGCACATGAGGCAGGCCTTGTTTTAGGTCAAAGCAGTCTTAGTGCTGAGAGCTTTACTACTGAGCTTCTAGGTATTTTAGAAGATGAGGAGATAAGAGAGAAGTATAAGGAGAATTTATATAATTTAGTACCTAAAGAAGCAAGTGAGAAAATGATTAATATTATTGAAGATTATGTTAAATAAAAATATACAAAAACTTTATTTTGTTGGTATTAAAGGGGTGGGCATGACAATGCTAGCAGGCTTCTTATCGCAATTAGGTTATGATATTAGCGGTTCTGATACTAAAGAGACCTTTATGACCGATCAGGTTTTAAAAAAACATGGTATTAAGGTCTATCAAGGTTTTAATGTGAATAATTTAAAAGAAGATTATGACCTTGTTGTATACTCCAGTGCTTATAGTGAAAATAATAATATAGAGCTAAAAGAATTAAAAAAGAGAAAGGGTGTTAAGATTACAAGCTATGCTAAAGCACTTAGTTTAGTTTTTAATGAATCTAAGGGTGTGGCAGTTGTAGGTTCTCATGGTAAAACCACAGTCTCAGCTTGGTTAAGTTATGTTCTCTATCAAGCAAATAAGGACCCTAAGGCTTTAATTGGTGCTAGAGTACCACAACTTAAAGGTGCTAGCTTAGCAGGTAAAAGTGATTACTTAATTGCGGAAGTAGATGAGTATCAAAACAAGTTAAAGTATTTCAATCCTTTTGCCAGTGTGCTTTTAAACATTGACTTTGATCACCCTGATTTCTTTAAAACACAAGCTTCATATACTAAAGTGTTTGCTAATTTTGTTAAAAAGATAAATAAGCAGGGATTTTTAGTATATAACTTAGATGATAAGAAATGTGAGAAAATTAGTGATAATGTAGAAGCTAAAAAGATAAGTATATCGCTAGAAGATAAAAGCGCTAATTTCTTTGCACATAATTTAAAACAAAGTAAATTAAAACAAAGCTTTGATCTGCAAATAAATAAAGGCGGCAAGAAAAGAAATATCAAAAATATTAATATTAAGCTTTTAGGTAGACATAGTGTCTATAATGCTCTGGCAGTGATTGCTAGCTCTTTAGACTTAGGACTTAAGTTTAAAGATATACAGAAAGGTTTATTTTCATTTTTAGGTACAGCTAGGAGAATGGAATATTTAGGAGACTATAAAAATATGAGTATTTATGATGATTATGGTCATCATCCTACTGAAATAAAGACTACTATTTCAGGACTTAGAGCAAAATATAAAGATAGACATATTTGTGTGGTCTTTCACCCTCATACATACACTAGAACTAAAGCTTTGTTTAATGACTTTGTTTCTAGCTTTAGTGAGGCTGACGAGCTTTTAATAAATAACATCTATGGTTCAGCTAGAGAAGAGCAGGGCGGAGTTAGTAGTAAGGATTTAGAAAAAGCAATTAGAGTATATAACAAAGCAAATAATATAAAACAGAAGGTAAAAGCTAGTGGTGGACTTAAGGCTACAGAGAATTATTTAAGAAGAAATCATAAAGACAAAGACATTGTACTGCTTCTAGGTGCTGGTGATATTTTTAGGGTAGCAGAGTCACTTTTAAAGCAGTAATCTCCAGTATTTATCCTTTACTTCTTAGTTTTCTCTTGCTAATATAAGTATACAAAAATATGTTAAACATTGAAGAAAACAAAGTATTAGCGCCTTATACATGCTTTAAGATTGGAGGTCTGGCACGCTATTTTGTGCAGGTAAATGATGAGTATGAAGCTAAGGAAGCTATTTCTTGGGCTAAGCACAAAGACTTGGATTTACTTATCATTGGGCAAGGATCTAATATGCTACTAAAAGATGAAGGTTTTTCAGGTTTGGTGATTAAAAATAATATTAAAGGAATTAAAGAAAAGAAGATAGACAATGATATTATTATTGAGGCTGGCTCAGGTGAAACTTGGGATGATGTGGTTAGCTATAGTGTGAATAAGAAATATTGGGGACTAGAGAATCTTAGTTATATCCCAGGAACTATTGGAGCTGCTCCAGTACAAAACATTGGTGCTTATGGTGTAGAGTTAAAAGATGTGTTTCATAGTCTTAAGGCTATTAACTTAGATACTTTAGAAACTAAGACTTTTGAAGTTCATAATTGTAATTTTGGTTATAGAAGTAGTATCTTTAAAAAACAACTTAAAAACAAAGTCTTTATCACCTCCGTTTCTCTAAAGCTATCACTAGAAGCTAGACCACAATTAAACTACGGCTCTTTGGGTGATGTGATTAAAAAAGATGTATATGAACTTGAACCTCTTGATGTTTCTAAAGCAGTGATTGATATTAGAAAGAGCAAACTACCAGAACCAGAAGACTGGGGAAATTCAGGCTCTTTTTTCCAAAACCCTGAGATTAGCAAAGAGCATTTTGAAAAATTAAAAGAGAAATATCCTGATATTAAATACTATAATTTAGATAGTGGCTTAATTAAGGTACCTGCTGCCTGGCTAATAGAAAAGGCTGGTTGGAAAGGCAAATCTCTAGGTAAAGCTGGTGTTTGGGAAAAGCAAGCTTTGATAATTATAAACCTTGGCGGTGCTTCAGCTGAAGACATTAAAAAGCTAGCTCACACTATTATAGTTGATGTTAAAGAAAACTTTGATATTGAGCTTGTACCAGAGGTAAATATATATTAAATATACTTATATATAAATAATAATAAGAGAAAATAATAAAAGATAATATTAAAGAGATATAATATTAAATTAAGTAAATATATTAAAATATGACAGCTAAAGAATTAAGAGATAAATATTTAAGTTTCTTTGTAACTAAAGACCATAGCATTTTAAGTAGTGCTTCACTTATACCTGAAAATGACCCAACAGTGCTTTTTACCACTGCTGGTATGCACCCACTTGTTCCATATCTACTGGGAGAAAGTCATGCTAGTGGCAAAAGGTTAGTGAACATTCAGAAATGTATTCGTACAGGTGATATTGATGAGGTTGGTGATAATACTCATAATACTTTTTTTGAAATGCTAGGTAATTGGTCTTTAGGTGATTATTTTAAAGAAGAGGCGATAAAGTATTCATATGAATTTTTAACATCTAAGGAATGGCTAGGTTTAGATAAGGAGAGAATTGCTGTTTCTGTGTTTAAAGGTGATGATAATGCTCCTTTTGATGAACAGTCATATGAAGCTTGGCTTAACTTAGGTTTAAGTGAGGATAGGGTAGTTAAATTAGATAAGGAAGAGAACTGGTGGGAGTTACCTGGAGATAATTCTCCTGCTGGACCTGATACAGAGGTTTTCTACTGGTCTAAAGAAGGGCCAGCACCTTCAAAGTTTCACCCTGATGATAACGGCTGGATAGAGATATGGAACAATGTTTTCATGCAGTATCAAAAAAGCGAAGGAAAATACAAGAAACTATCACAACATAATGTAGATACTGGTATGGGACTAGAGAGAACTTTAGCAGTGCTTAATGGTTTAAGTGATGTCTATAGGACAGAACTCCTTTGGCCAATAGTTCAAAAAGTAGAAGAGCTAACAGAGCTTAAATATGAAGATAGAACTAAAGAGATGCGTATTATAGCTGATCACATTAGAGCAGCTACCTTTATCTTGGGAGATGATAAGGCAGTAGCTCCTTCTAACACTGATCAAGGTTATGTTCTTAGAAAACTTATCAGAAGGGCCCTTAGATATATGAGACAGCTAAAAAGTGATGTTGATTATAGTTTCAAAGACCTAGCTAGAATTGTAATAGATAATTATCAAGATACATATGAGGAGTTAAAGAGAAATAAGGATTTTGTTTTGCTTGAGATAGATAAAGAAGAGAAGAAGTTTTTAAGCACTTTAGTAGCAGGAGCTAAACAAATTGATAATATTAAAGATGAGATCAGCGGAGAAGAAGCTTTTAATATTTTCCAGACTTTTGGTTATCCAGTAGAGATGACTAAAGAAATAGCACAAGAAAAGAGTCTTAGTTTGTCTGAAAACTTTGATGAAAGATTTGAGGAAGCTATGAAAAAGCATCAAGACCTTTCTCGTAGCGCTTCAGCAGGGAAGTTTAAAGGTGGTTTAGCTGATAGCAGTGAAGAGACAACTAAACTTCACACAGCTGCTCATCTGCTACTGGCAGCGCTTAGAAAGGTTTTGGGAGATCATGTTGAGCAAAGAGGTTCAAATATAACTGCTGAGAGACTACGTTTTGATTTTTCTCATCCAGAGAAATTAACAGCTGAGCAAAAAGAGCAGGTTGAAGAATTGGTTAATGAAGCTATATCTCAAGAATTGCCAGTAACTTGCAATGAAATGACTTTAGAGGAGGCTAAAGAGAAGAATGCTATGGGAGTTTTTGAATCTAAATATGGAGAAAGGGTAAAGGTGTATCAAGTAGGAGATGATGAAAATTATTTCTCTAGAGAAATTTGTGGTGGCCCACATATTGAAAATACTAGCAAATTAGGGAAATTTAAGATAAAGAAAGAAGAAAGCAGTAGTGCTGGTGTGCGTAGGATAAAGGCTGTATTAGCAGAATAATATTGAATTTTTAAGTGCTTAGTTTATAGCTCTTGACAAGTATATACTTAGTATATATAATAAGCCTATATTTATTAAACAGAGACAATCTGTTTTGCTAAATGGTTTGATAAAGTAATAATTTTCTTTATCAAATTTTTGTGTTAATGGAAAAGAACAAAAATTCAAAAGAACAATCACAGACACAAGGTTCAAAGGACTTTCTCGAAATGGAAGGAGAAGTGCTTGAGCTTATGCCTGCCGCCACCTTTAAAGTGGCTTTAGAAAATGGTCATGAAATCATGGCTCATTTGTCTGGTAAGATGAGAATGAATAAAATTAGATTATTACCAGGTGATAAAGTTAAACTTGAGATCAGTCCTTATGATTTGAATAAGGGGAGGATAGTTTATAGACTTTAATCGTTTTAGTAAATATCTTCTAGATTTAAATATAGAAGAAGGTTAAATTAAAGTTTTTTATGAAAGTAAGAGCAAGTGTAAAAAAGATATGTAAATATTGCCAAATCGTAAGACGTAAAGGCCGTGTTTATGTTATTTGTAAAACCCCTAAACACAAACAAAGACAGGGTTAATTTATTATTTTATGGCTACTATCAGAATCGCTGGAATTAACATTCCTAGTGACAAAAAAATAGAATACGCATTAACTTATATTTATGGTATTGGACTTACTCAGGCTAAACTAATTGTGGAGCAACTAAAGATAAATCCAGACACAAGAGTTAAAGATATTGAAGAAGCTGATGCTAACAAAATTCGTGAATATATTGAAAAGAATTATACTGTTGAAGGTGATTTAAGAAGACAAATTGGAGGAAACGTTAAAAGATTAAAAGAAATAGATAGTGTTCGTGGTTCTCGTCACGCTAAGAAATTACCAGTTAGAGGACAAAGAACTAAAACTAATAGCCGTACAGCTAGAGGTAATAAACGTATGACTATGGGTTCAGGTAAAACTAATGCCATGGCTCAGAAAACTTAATTAAGTAATTTGAATTTTTAATATGAGTGAAGATAAGGCTCAAAAAGCAAAAAAAGAAGAAGAAATCAAAGAAGACTCTAAACTTGAAGAAGTCGAGTTTGAAGATGAAAGAGAAATAAAAGATGCTTTGAAAAAAGATGAGAAAGATAATGATAAGGCTGAAAAGAAAGAAACTAAAGAACCAAAAAAGAAAGAAGCAGAGGTAAAAGAAAAACCTGAAGCTGAAGATGAGGAAGAAAGTGATATTTTTTCAAGCGCAGATGATGAAGAGTTACCTGAGGAAATTAAAGCTAAATTAGAGAAGAATAAATTAGCTAGAGAAAAGGTAAACAAGAAAAAGCAGAAGAAAAAGAAAAAGAAAGGACCTCAAGCTCAGGTTAAAACAGGGAAAGCATTTATTAAAGCTACATACAATAATACCATTGTAACTCTTACCGATTTACAAGGAGGTGTAATATCATGGGCAAGTGCAGGTGTTGCTGGGTTTAAAGGACCAAAGAAAGCTACTCCTTATGCAGCTCAAATTATTACTAAAATAGCTACTATGAAAGCCAAAGAAGAATATGGTTTAAAAGAAGTAGCAGTATTTGCCTCAGGTGTAGGAACTGGTAAAGAATCAGCTATTAGAGCTTTAAATGCCAATGGTTTGGAAGTTACAGCTATTAAAGATGTTACTTCTGTACCTCACAATGGTTGTAGACCTAAAAAACCACGTAGAGTTTAATTTTTATAGAATTTTATGAATTTTTATAGCAACAAAATTTGTCGTCGCTACGGCATCAAAACAACAGATTCAAACAAATCTCCACTTGTAAAGCGTAATTATCCGCCTGGATTTCATGGACCAAAAGGTAGAGGTAGAAGAAGCGACTATGGAGAACAATTAGCTCAAAAACAGAAAGCTAAAGTTATATATAATCTAAGAGAAAAACAATTTAGATTGACTTTTGATAAAGCTCAGAGATTGCAAGGAGATGCTGGTTTTAATCTATTAAAACTGTTAGAATTAAGATTAGATAATGTAATATATAGATTAGGATTTGCTAAAAGCAGACCAGCAGCTAGACAGCTTGTAAACCATGCTCACATTAGAGTAAATGGTAGAAGAGTGAATATCCCTTCATTTAAATTAAAAGAAGGAGATGAGATTACTGTAAAAGAAAAAAGTCAAAAGAGTAAATATTTTGAAATCATTAAACAAGAATTAGACCCTCAAAATGTTCCTGGTTGGTTAAACCTTGATGTTAAATCATTAAGCGCTAAACTACTACATGAACCAAAGACAGAAACTGATGTAGATCAGAGTATTGACACCAGAGCTATTGTAGAGTTTTATTCTAAATAATAAACTAATTTTAAAATTATATGGAAAATATTGCCTTACCAAACAAAATTGATTTTAAAAAAGGGGATAACGCCAATTCAGGAATTGTAAGTATTGAACCTTTGTACATTGGTTATGGCATGACTTTAGGTAATTCACTGCGCAGAGTTCTTCTTTCATCATTACCAGGTGCTGCAGTTATTGGTGTTAAAATTAAAGGCGCTGAGCATGAGTTCATGGCTCTACCTAATATTAAAGAAGATGTTTTGGAAATTATCTTAAATTTAAAAGAATTAAGATTAAGAGTTCACTCAGATGAGGAAATTAAACTTAAATTAAATGCTAGCGGAAAAAAACAAGTTACTGCTAAAGATATTGAAAAGAACAGTGATGTGGAGGTTATAAACTCTGATTTAAAGATTGCTGAAATTACTGATGCTAAAGGAAGTTTAGATATTGAAATTATTGTTAGCGCTGGTAGAGGGTATAAGTTAACTGAAACTAATAAGAAAGAAGCTAAAGATTTAGGATATTTAGAAATTGATTCAGTTTTTTCTCCTGTTACAGCAGTTAGTTTAAAAGTTGAAAACGTTCGTGTTGGTAAGATGACTAACTGGGATAAACTTATCCTAGACATTACTACTGATGGTACTATGACTTTTGAAGAAGCTTTTAATGATTCAGTAGGTATATTAGTTAACCAGTTTAGCTCTTTATTACCTAAGTCTAAAGAAACTAAAAAAACTGCTACTAAAGACAGCGCTAAAAAGAGCGCAGAAGATAAGAAAGACAAAAAATAATATATAAATATGAGACATAGAAATAAAGGAGTAATCCTAGACAGGAAAAAAGCACCAAGAGAAGCTATGCTAAACAATCTAGCATCAAGTATTTTAATGTATGAAAAAGTTAAAACTACTGAAGCTAAAGCTAAGGCAGTTAAACCTTTGGTAGAAAAGTTAATTACTGTTTCTAAGAAACAAGACTTAAGTGCTAGAAGAAAGCTTATCAGTTCATTACCTCAAAAGTTAGCTATTAGAAAAGCTATGGAGGTATTAGCTGATAGATACAAAGATAGAGAAGGTGGTTATACTCGTATTATAAAATTAGGCAATCGTTCAGGCGATGGCGCCAAGATAGTACAAATTGAATTAGTTTAATATATATGAAAAAAATAACAAGACAAAAACATACTATAGATGCTACAGACAAAGTTTTAGGTGTAATCGCTACTGAAATTGCCACTTTTCTTCGTGGAAAAAACAAAGTTGAGTTTGAACCTAATTTAGATTGTGGTGATGTAGTGGAAGTAAAAAATATTGATAAGTTAAGATTTAGTGGCAAAAAACTAGATCAAAAAAAGTATTTTAGTTATTCTGGTTATCCGGGAGGACTTAAAGAAAAGGTTATGGGTGAAGTATATGAGAAAAATCCAGCTGAAGTTTTGCAAAGAGCTGTTAGAGAAATGCTTCCTCCTGTAAAATTTAGAAAAGAAATGTTAAAAAGATTAATTATTCAATAAAATATGCCTAGCGCAAGTAAAACAACAAGTAAAGAAAAAAGCACTACTAAGACAGATAAGGTTGAAGAAAAAGCAGAAAAGAAAGAAGTAAAGAAAGAAGAGAAGAAGGTAGAAAAGAAAGCAGATAAAATAGAAGATGCTAATTTTTCTAGTAAATACACTAGAGCTGTAGGTAGAAGAAAAACAGCTGTAGCTCAAGTAAGACTTTATGAAAAAGGTAAAGGTTTAGTATTTGTAAATGGTAAAAAGATTAAAGAATATTTTCCTTTAGATAAACATAACGTTGCCTTAGAACCACTTAAAGAAGCTAATCGTCTTAAAGACTTTGATATCTCAGTGATTGTAAAAGGTGGAGGAGTACAAGCTCAAGTTGAAGCAATTAGACATGGTGTGGCTAGAGCATTACTTAGTTTAGATGAAGGTTTAAGAGAGGTGTTTAAAGTACAAAGTTGGTTAACTAGAGATTCTAGAAAGAAAGAGAGAAAGAAACCTGGACTCAAGAAAGCTAGAAAGAGACCACAATGGTCAAAACGTTAATCTTATATCTTTTTTAGGTATAACTTAAAAGTTTAAATTAGGTTGAAAATACATAAAAAGACGAGCGTAAAAGCTCGTTTTTTATTTTTTTATAAAAGTAAAATTCATTCAGAAATTAGACACTATTTGTATTTGTTGTTAAAATAAAAATATCTTGTAAACAAATATTTAAATATGACAAAAGATAAAAAAATAGGAAATCTTAAAATAAAACCTGCCTTTCTAGGTTTAAGCAAACAAGGGAATAAAATATATTTGTATTTTAAAATAGAGGACAAGAATTACGAAAAAACTTATTTAATAAAAAATAGTAAATATCATAAAGATTTTCTTTCTTTTATAAAAAAATATAGCAAAAATAAGGAAATTAAAATATTTGCAGTAGGTTTAGTTGGTTTTGAAGATTTTGAAGAATTAGCAACTAGAATGTGGCAAGACCTAGATATTGTACCTAAAGAGTTAAAGATTAAAGAAAAAGTATTAAAAAATCATTCCCAAAAGGCTTGTAAGCTAGCTCATACATTATTTGATAATGAAATAAAACCAATTAATTATTTTGATAAGTATGGAAGAGTTAAAGAGCAATTTTTAACAAATTTAAATGAATATAAAAAAATAGCTAAAAAAGAAGACTGGGATAAAATCATCAAAACAGCAAATATATTTAAAAAAAGGAAACTAAAAGCGGCTTTTATTAGCTCAACAGCTGCGGGTGGTGGTGTGTCTTTGATGAGGCATGCTTTAATTAGGTTGTATTCTCTTCTTAATGTTGATATAACTTGGTTTGTTTTAAATGCCAAAGAAGATGTGTTTAGCATCACCAAGAAAAAGATTCACAATGTGCTTCATGGGGTGGCACCTCACAATATTGTTTTAACTGAGGATGATAAAGAAAAATATAAACAATGGATTGAAGAAAATTATAAACGAACAAAAGAAGCTATCTCTAAACTAGACGTTATATTTATTGATGACCCTCAACCTTCTGGGCTAATACCTTTTATAAAAAAAGATTTTCCTAACATTAAAATTATTTATAGGTCACATATTCAAATATATTCTAAATTAATTGATGCAAAAATAGAGCAAAATAAAAATACTTGGGATTTTGTTTGGTCAAATGCAAGATTAGCTGATATATTTATTTCCCATCCTATAAAGAAATTTGTGCCAAAAGATGTGCCAAATCTTAAAGTACTTTATTTACCAGCAACAACAGACAAGTTAGATGGATTAAATAAAAAAATTAAAAGAGATGATAAGAGTTATTATTTTAAGTTATTTAATTCAATACTAGAAAAATCAGGTATAAAACCGTTAAACTTGAGGAGACCTTATATTATTCAGGTTGCTCGTTTTGATCCTTCAAAGGGAATACCTGATGTTATTGAGTCATATAGAAAACTTAGAAAAGGTTTATTAAAAAAAGGAATTGATGATAAAAAAATGCCACAACTTGTTATTGTCGGAAACGGTGCTACTGATGATCCAGAAAGTATGCCAATTTATCAAGAAACCAGAAGAACAATTGAAATGGATACTTTTAGAAAATATAAAGATGATATAAAGATTGCAAGACTGCCTCACAATGATCAATTATTAAATACACTTCTTGATAATGCTCTAGTTGCTCTTCAATTGTCACATAGAGAAGGTTTTGAAATAAAGGTTACTGAAGCATTACTTAAAGGAGTCCCTGTGGTAGCATATAAAACTGGAGGAATTCCACTGCAAATTACTGATAACAAAACTAGTTATTTGGTTTCTAAGAAAAGGACAAAAATGGTTGCAAGTAAAGTTGAGCAATTAGTTTTAGATAGAAATAAACGCGAGGAGATAAGTAATAATGCTAAAAATAATATTAATGATAATTATTTAACAATAAACAGCGCTTATAGATGGATGTTACTGGCAATATTGCTTAATGATAATAAGAAAATCAATATTCAAAGTAGGGAATTTGTTGATTTAGAAAAGAAGTACTTAGCTGATTTATTAAAGAATAAACCATAAATCTTAAAATAATATATAATTAATTTATAAAAATGAAAAACACAGAGGAACTAAAAGAAGCATTAGAACTGGGAATTTAAATGAAGCTGAAAATTTCTTAAATGAAGTAGCTTCAAATCCAGAGAAGTTTCCTCAGTATAATGAGATGTGGCTTAAGCTTCGTCAATGCGAGCTTATTAAAGCCTTTCACAAAGTTAATGACTGGCAAGGAGCAAAAAGAGTGGTTGAAGCTATAAAAGACACTCGCAAGAAAAATGGAAGACAGCCTCAGATTGAGAGCCTGTCTGGTCTAAAATATGCTTAAAATTTAAAGCGAGTTTCAATAAGTGTCATGTCTAGTGGCACTTTTTTATATCTTAACACTGATATCAGTACTATAATATCACTTTATTAAATTGACTTTTTAGCACTTAATAACTATAATCTTAATATAATAAAAAAATATGTTTAGTGAGAAAAATTTTAGTAATAACAACGAAAAATTAGAGAAAATGTTAAACAACACAGAGAATTTTAGAGAAGCCTTAGAAAGTGGGAATCTTGTAGAAGCTGAAAACTTCTTAAACGACATAGCTTCTAATCCTGAAAAGTTTCCACAGTATGATGAAAGATGGCTTGATCACCGCCAGAGAGAACTTTTCCAATCTTATTACAAGGCAGAAGACTGGCAAGGAGCAAAAAGAGTAGTTGAAGCTACTGCTGACAGTCAAAGTCAAGAAGGAAGAAGAAATCGTCTTGAAGAATTATCAGGCCTGAAGTATGACGAAATTTAAAACTAAACTAAGAATGAGCGGTGCCGTTAAAAATAACGGCACTTTTTTTATATTTTAAATCATATCAATTTAAATCATAGACAATAATAGTATCAATGTTATAATTAAAACATAATTAACTTTAATCACAGCTATGGAAAACTTATTAAAACAAATAGAAGATTTAAGGCAGAAGGTTATTGAAGCTAAAGAACTTCTAGATATAGAAGCTTTAAAGACAGAGAAAAGGGAATTGGAGTATAAGATGAAAGATCCTGATTTTTGGTCTAATAATGAAGAGGCAGTTAGGGTAAGTAAAGAGGCAGAGAGCTTAGAGGAGGAAGTGCAAAAATGGGAAGGTATTGAAAAAGAGATTGAAGATTTAGAGAAGTTTGTAGCGGTTGCCAATAAAGAAGGGGAGAGCTCTGTATATAAAGACTCTTTAAATACTTATCATAATCTAGAAAAGAAGTTTGAAAAGTTAGAGTTTATGCTGCTTTTTTCAGGAAAATATGATAAGCACAGCGCTATTGTTTCTATACATGCTGGTACTGGCGGAGTAGATGCGCAAGATTTTGCACAAATGCTTTCTCGTATGTATATGCGCTTTTGTGAAAAGAAGAATTTAAAGTTAGAGATAATAGAAAATAATCCAGGCCAAGAGGCTGGCATTAAAAGTCAGGTTTTTAAAGTTGAAGGCAGGTGGGCCTATGCTTTTTTAAAGAGTGAAAACGGTGTTCATAGGTTAGTGAGAATTTCTCCTTTTGATGCTGAGAGTATGAGACACACATCTTTTGTAAAAATAGAGGTTATCCCTGAGCTAGAACAAGATCAAGATATTGAGATTAAAGATGATGACCTGCGCATTGATGTTTTTAGATCATCTGGGCCAGGAGGACAAAGTGTTAATACCACTGATTCAGCGGTTAGAATTGTTCATTTACCTACAAAAATATCTGCAGCCTCACAAAATGAAAGATCTCAGCACCAAAACAAAGAAACAGCTCTTAAGCTTTTAAAATCTAAGCTATATCAAGTACAAGAAGAAGAAAGGGAAAAGAAGGAGGAGAAACTAAAAGGGAAGGTAAAGCAAGCTGTCTGGGGTAAACAGATTAGATCATATGTCTTGCAACCATATAGGATGGTAAAAGACCATAGAACAAACTACAGCACCGATCAGGTAGAAGATGTTTTAGATGGTGACTTAGAAGAGCTAATTGAAGCTTATCTAAGGTGGAGGAAAAATAATGAGGCTAATTAGTTTTTATTATCTATTTCAATTAATTTAATATATATTTCTTTAAGATAGCGTTATGAATAAACGCTATTTTTTTAAGTCTAAAATATTTAAATACATACTGCTCTTCATCTTAGTTTTAAGGTTCTCTTTTTTAAATAATAATGTAATTAATTACAAAAAACCTGAAAGTAGCTCTTTTGTGGCCACTGTTTGCAGTGAACCAAAGAGATGTTTTGATAAGCAAATATTAGTGCTATGTGGTGATTATCCCTATAAAACACAAGTCACAACAGCTACTTTTCCTAGCTATGGTTTGTATGATAAATTGGCAGTCATTTGCAAATTAAAAGAGCCTGAAAACTATAATGATTTTAAGTACAAGAAATATTTAAATAAGCAAGGTATATACTTTATTTGCTACTCCTGGAGCGCTAAAAAGATAGAGGCAGTGGATTATTCCAACTTAGATCTTCTTGAGAAGATTAAATACAAGCTATGGCTATTTAAAATGAGTTTAGCTCAGAAAATAGAGAGAAACTTAGCTGAGCCTGGAGCAGGTCTTTCTAAAGCTATGTTTTTAGGTTTGAAAACAGAGATAGAGCCTAAGTTAAAAGAGAGCTTAGAAGATAATGGCTTAGCTCATATTTTGGCTATTTCAGGTATGCATATCGCTATAATATACGCTTTAATCATTTTTCTTTTAAAGAGATTAAGGGCTAATAAGATATTTATTAAAATCATAATAGTTCTTATTTTGTTTATGTATTTAGCTATGATTAACTTTAGTGTCTCCGCCTCTAGGGCAGTGATAATGATAATAATTAGTTTTAGTGCTAGTACTTTAAAAAAGTCTTTAAATAGGTTATATTTAACAGCTTTTATCATGCTTTTAATATCTCCTGGTTTAATCTCTAGTGCAGCTATGCAAATGTCATTTTTAGCAGTATGGTCTTTACTAACTATTATGCCTGTTTTAGATTACTATGTGCTAAAGAAGATAAGTAGGATAAGGATGAGCTTGAAAGCTGGTAATTATAGAGGTTTTAAGTTGGCAGTATTTAAGTATATTATTAAGGTATTTAATAATAGATACTTTAAATATTTATATTTTTTGTTTCTGGCTTCTTTGGCAGTGAATATAATGCTTTGGCCTTTGTTTTTATATTATTTTGATGTTTATAATCTCTTATCAATACTTATTAATTTATTTATAGTACCGCTTGTTCCTCTTATTTTAGCTCTTATTATCTTAGGACTTAGTTTTAGTTTTATACCTTTTCTATCTAAGATATTCTTCTTAGCTTTATATTTTGTTTTTGAGTATTTCTATAGTGTAGCTAGTTTAGATTTTAGCTCTTTTTATATTAGCTTAGATATTAGTATGTATTTCCTTTTTTTGTATTATTTATCTATATCGCTTTATTTTCATATAACAAAAAACAGACTTCGAAAAAATCTGTTGTTTGTAAAAAATATTTGATTTATTTTTTTGCCTGAGCTCTTTCTTCTTTAGTAAGTGTTCTTAAACAAGAAGTACAAACTTTAATTTTCACATCTCCAACTTTTCTGCTTTGCAAATTAATGTGTTGGCGTTTTAAGGTTTTAACCTTTGAATGAGAGCGACTTGCTCCTTTCATTGAGCTTCTTTGGCAGATATCACATTTTCGCGCCATATGATTTTGAAATTAATTTCTAATTAATGATAAAGCTATACTATCACGCTTTGATTTAAAAATCAAGCTATGATAATATGTGATTGTTATGTTACAAATATTTGGTATTATAGTATTAATATTTTCAGCAATTATCCATGAATACATGCATGGCTGGATGGCTGAACGCTTAGGTGACAACACTGCTAAAGATGCTGGTCGTCTAACTTTAAATCCAATTCCTCATTTGGATCTTTTTGGTTCCATTATCCTTCCTAGTTTAATGGCGCTATCTGGTACAGGGATTATTTTTGGTTGGGCTAAGCCGGTGCCGTTTAATCCTAATAATTTAACTGATAGGAAATGGGGGCCAGCTAAAGTCGCTATAGCAGGTCCACTGGGAAATTTGATTATAGCTTTAATGTTGGGACTTGGTCTGAGATTCTTTGAAATAGCTAACCCTACTATGATAGCCTTATTTGCTATAGCTATACTGATTAACTTAGTACTGATGATATTTAACCTTGTACCCATTCCTCCACTAGATGGTTCTAAGGTACTGATGGCTTTTTTACCATTTAATTGGCAGACGCAGTTTATGAAGCTAGAAAGATATGGCATGATACTTGTGATTTTGTTTATATTTATTGCTTTTGATATCATTATTCCTATAACCTTTTTCTTAATGAGACTTATTGTAGGTAATGAGGCAATGATGCAAATAACTAGCATGTTTGGAGTTTAATTAGCTATGAAAAAGATTCACTAAGAAGGGCTTGACTTATCTTTTTACATTTGTTAAATTAGCTATATAAATATTGTCCCGTTATACGGGATTATTTTTATCTTAAAAAAAAGATATAAATCTAGTATAGAAATATAATATAAAAATAAGATTAAATAGATTATGCCGACAATTAATCAATTGGTGCGCAAGGGAAGAAAACAAATAAAAAAGAAAAAGAAAACCTTGGCTTTACATACTAATGTAGACACTTTGCACCGTAAGAAAAAAGTTACTAAAAAAGGTTCTCCTTTTAAACAGGGAGTTTGTTTAAAGGTGACTACAATGACACCTAAAAAACCTAACTCAGCGCTGCGTAAGATTGCTAGGGTTAGACTTTCAAATGGTATGGAAGTAACTGCTTACGTGCCTGGTATGGGACATAACCTACAAGAACACTCAGTTGTTCTACTTAAAGGTGGACGTACTAAAGACTTAGCTGGTGTAAGATACAAGGTTGTAAGGGGTGTATATGATTCACAAGGTGTTGAAGGCAGAAAAAAGAGTCGTAGTAAGTATGGTGCTAAAAAAAGTTAATAATAATACATAAACATATATGAGAGGAAAACAAGCCCCGAAAAAAGTAATAAAAGGCGATTTAAAATATAACGATGAGAGTATCGCTAAGTTTATCAACTATATCATGAGCCATGGCAAAAAGTCAGTTGCTCAAGATATTGTTTATAGTGCTTTTGAAATTATTAAAGAAAAAACTAAACAAGACCCTAGACACATTTTCAACAAAGCTATGAAAAAAATATCACCACTAGTGGAAGTTAGAGGACGTAGAGTTGGTGGTGCTAACTATCAGGTTCCTTTTCAAGTAAAAGGAGATAGACGTTTTTATATTGGGTGTAAATGGTTAATTGAAGCTACTAGAAGTAAGAAAGGTAAATCTATGGCTGAGAAATTAGCTACTGAAATCTTAGAAGCTTCTGAGGGTGAGGGAATGGCTGTAAGAAAGAGAGAAAATGTACATAAGATGGCTGAATCTAATAAGGCTTTTGCTCATTTTGCTAGATAAAAGGTTTTAATAAGAAGTTTTAAATTTTAAAAATATATAAAAAGATTAAATAAATTACTATGGCTCGAGAATACCCATTAGCAAAAATTAGAAATATTGGTATTATGGCTCACATTGATGCCGGAAAGACCACCTTTACTGAAAGGGTGCTTTTTTATACTGGAAAAAAGCATAAAATTGGAGAAACTCATAGTGGAGAATCTGAAATGGACTGGATGGAACAGGAAAAAGAAAGAGGAATTACTATTACCTCCGCAGCTACTACTTGTTATTGGAAAGAACATAAAATTAATATCATTGATACTCCTGGTCACGTTGACTTTACTGTAGAAGTAGAAAGATCTCTTAGAGTTTTAGATGGTGCTATTGCTGTTTTTGATGGTGCTGCTGGTGTAGAGCCACAGTCTGAAACTGTTTGGAGACAAGCAGATAAATATGAAGTACCTAGACTTTGTTTTGTAAATAAAATGGATAAGTTAGGAGCAGATTTCTATATGAGTCTAGACTCTATTAGAGAAAGATTAAACCCTAATGCAGTAGCTTTTCAATTACCTATTGGTGCTGAAGATAATTTCAGTGGTGTAATTGATCTTATGAGTAGAAAAGCTATGAAATTCAGTGGTAATTTTGGTGAAAATATTGAAGAAATTGAAATACCAGAAGATTTAAAAGAAACAGTAGAGAAGTATCGTGCAGAAATGGTTGAGAAAATAGTTGAAAACGATGAAGCCATTATGGAGAAATACTTAAATGGGGAAGAAATTAGTATTGATGAATTAAATAAAGCTGCCCATGCTGGCGTGGTAAATAATAATCTATACCCAGTTATTTGTGGTACAGCACTGCAAAATATTGGTATTCAACCAGCTTTAAACTCTGTGATTGAGTACTTACCTGATCCTGTTGAGGCAGTTGATATTGTTGGTCATGATCCTAAAGATGAAGAAAAAGAAGTAGTGGTTAAATCAAACGATGATGAACCATTTGCTGCTTTAGCTTTTAAAATTGCTACTGACCCTTATGTAGGTAAGCTAGCTTTTATTCGTGTATATAGAGGAGTTTTAGAGTCTGGAACTTATGTACTTAACTCATCTACTGGAAAAAAGGAAAGAATTGGAAGACTTGTGAGAATGCACGCTAATAGTCGTGAAGAAGTAAAAGAATTATATGCTGGAGATATTGCAGCTGTAGTTGGACTTAAAGAAACAACTACTGGTAATACTTTATGTGCTGAAGGCACTCCAGTATTACTAGAATCAATTAATTTCCCTGATCCAGTTATTCAGATTGCAGTAGAACCAAAGACTAAAGCTGACCAAGAGAAAATGGGTGTAGCTTTATCTAAACTAGCTGAAGAAGATCCAACTTTCAGAGTAGAAAGTGATGAGGAAACTAATCAAACACTTATTTCAGGTATGGGAGAATTACACCTTGATGTTATTATTGATCGTATGAAAAGAGAGTTTAATGTTGAAGCTAACGTTGGTCAACCACAAGTATCATATAGAGAAACTATTAGAGAAACAGCTGAAGCTGAGCATAAATATGCTAAGCAGTCAGGTGGTAAAGGTCAGTATGGTCATTGTTACCTGCGTGTTGAATCTAATGAAGAAGGTGCCGGCTTTGAGTTTACTAATGAAGTAAAAGGTGGGTCAATTCCACAGGAGTTTATCCCAGCAGTAGAGAAAGGTGTTAAAGAAGCTATGAATACTGGTATTCTAGCGGGATATCCTATGGTTGATTTAAAAGTAGCTGTGTATGATGGTTCATATCATGAAGTAGACTCTTCAGAAATGGCCTTTAAAATGGCTAGTATTTTTGCCTTTAAAGATGCTTGTCAAAAAGCAAAACCAGTACTTTTAGAACCTGTTATGAAAGTTGAGGTGGTAACTCCGGAAGAGTACATGGGTAATATCATTGGTGACTTAAATGCTAGACGTGGACAAATTGGTGATATGATTGATAGATCTAATACTAAAGTTATTGATGCTAAAGTACCACTATCAGAAATGTTTGGTTATGCTACTGATATTAGATCAATGAGTCAGGGAAGAGCTAACTATACTATGGAATTCTTGCATTATGCTGAGGTGCCTAATAATATACTAGAGAAAATCAGAGAAAAGAATTCATAAAATTATATAATATAAAGCTATGAATAATGATTTGCTAAAATTACTTAGTTTATCACAGGAGAATAATGATAGATTAGTTATATATAACGCTGAAAACCCTGAAAAATCATGGGTTGCTGTATCCTTAAAAGATTATCAGAGACTAGTAAATCAAGATAAAACTGTGGATAAAAGTGATGAAAAGGGGGAGTTGACAACTAAGAATTCAGATGATAAAATTAACTCCGTTAAAGATAATGAAATTGAGACAGAAAATGAGATAAAAGAAGAGGAAAATAATCAGGAAAATAGTGATGATAGCAATGATGATATTAGTGAAGAAAAATTAAATAGCATTTCAGGAAACAGAGAAGTATATAGTGATCCTAACATGCCAACTTCTGTAAGAGACGTGTTGGAGAATAAGAAAGAAAAGTGGCAAATTCCTAGTCAAGTAAAAGACTCAGCTTCAGAAGTTATTGAGTAAATAACTGTAATAAGTTAAACAAACAATTAGAATATAAATTTAATTATAAATAATTAAGAACTACGACTGGTTGTCCTTTATAGGACAAGTAACCCTATAAATAGGGGTCGTGAACATAAAAACATGGCAGATAAATTTGAAAGATCAAAGCCGCATGTTAACGTAGGTACTATTGGCCACGTTGACCACGGTAAAACAACTTTGACCGCAGCTATTTTGAAGACTTTAACCGCTAAAGGTTTAACAGCTTCAAGTAAAGATGTAAGTCAAATTGATGCCGCTCCTGAAGAAAAGGCTCGCGGTATTACTATTGCTACAGCTCACGTTGAGTATGAATCAGAAAACCGTCATTATGCTCACGTAGACTGTCCAGGTCACGCTGATTATGTTAAAAACATGATTACAGGTGCTGCTCAAATGGACGGATCAATTTTAGTAGTTTCAGCTACAGACGGACCCATGCCTCAAACTAGAGAGCATATTTTGCTTGCTCGTCAGGTTGGTGTGCCAAAAATCGTAGTATTTTTAAACAAATGCGACATGGTTGAAGACAAGGAATTAATTGACCTTGTTGAAGAAGAAGTTCGTGATTTGCTTAAAAAATATGAATTCCCTGGAGATGAAACTCCAATTATCCGCGGTAGTGCTCTAAAAGCTATTGAAAATCCAGATGGAGATGATGGACAAGCTATCATGGACCTAGTAAAAGCTCTAGATGATTATATTCCAGTTCCTGAAAGAGCTGTAGAGCAAGATTTCTTAATGCCTATTGAAGATATCTTTTCAATTGAAGGACGTGGTACTGTTGTTACCGGTCGTATTGAAAGAGGTATTGTTAATGTAGGTGATGAAATTGAAATGGTTGGTTTAATGGATACTAAAAAAACTACTGTTACTGGTGTAGAGATGTTTAACAAATCTCTAGATCAAGGACAGGCTGGTGATAATGCTGGTATTTTACTTCGTGGTGTTAAGAAGGAAGATGTTGAAAGAGGACAAGTACTATCTAAACCAGGTAGCGTTACTCCTCACACTGAATTTGAAGCAGAAGCATATATTCTAAGTAAAGAAGAGGGTGGTCGTCACAAACCATTTTTCAAAGGATATAAACCTCAATTCTACATCAGAACTACTGATGTAACTGGTGAAATCACATTACCTGAAGGCACAGAAATGGTTATGCCTGGGGATACTGTGAATGTTAACATTAAGTTAATCTCACCTGTTGCCTTAGAAGAAAAGCAAAAGTTTGCTATTCGTGAAGGTGGTAGAACTGTAGGTGCTGGTGTTGTAACAAAAATCTCTAAATAGATACTTTGAGCCTCGGATTAAAATCCGGGGCTTTGTAGTGCCTATTTAATAATTTAAATTTTAAGAATTATCCACATGGCAGAGAAAAAAGTTGCTTCAAAGAAAACTGAAGCTAAAAAAGAAACTAAAGAAAACAAAGATTTTAAGCAGAGAATCCGCATTAAGATCAAAGCTTTTGATCACAAAATTATTGATCAGTCTACCAAAACTATCATGGAGACAGCGCAAAGAAATGATGAGCAAATTTATGGCCCAATTCCATTGCCTGTAGATAAAAGAAAGTATACGGTAAATAGATCAACTTTTGTGCATAAAGACGCTAGAGATCAGTATGAAATGAGGATACATAAACGCTTAATTGACATTGTAGAACCGAAGCAAAAGACCATTGAAGACCTTAGTAGTTTGAATCTTCCAGCAGGGGTTGACGTGGAAATTAAAATGCAGTAAAATACTTTTGTATTATTAAAACATATTATTGACTGTCTAGGTAACTCTTATTTTTTAAGAAAGTACTTAAATGGAATCTAATATATTACGGAGGTAAATTCAATAAATATCACGAACAATTAACTAAATGTTAAACACCTAAGTTGTTTAGGCTGTTCGCTGGTTTATTGATAAGCCAGTTTTTTGTTAAAAATTATGAAATTTATAATCGGAGAAAAACAGAATATGACACAAATATGGAACGGTGAAGATGTTGTAGCTGTTACAGCTGTAAAAACCGGACCATGTTTTATTTCTAGAATTAAGAGTAATGAAGGTAAAGATAAATATAGTGCTGTACAAGTTGCTTATGGAAATAGAAAAGAGAAGAATTTAAAGAAACCTCAACTTGCTTTTTTTAAGAAATTGAAACTTAGCCCTAAACATGTACAAGAGTTTAGAATTACTGAGGAACTTAAAGATGTTAAAGCTGGAGATGAAATTAGTATTGAAAGTTTTAGTGAAGGGGATAAGATAAAAGTTACAGGTAAATCAAAAGGTAAAGGTTTCCAAGGTGTAGTTAAGAGACATGGTTTCTCAGGTTCAAAGGCAACCCATGGTAATAAAGATCAGTTAAGAATGCCAGGATCTATTGGTTCAACTGGACCAGCTCACGTTTTTAAAGGTATGAGAATGCCAGGAAGAATGGGAAATGATAGAATTAGTGTTGCTAATCTAGAAATTATTAAAATAGATATTGAAAACAACCTGCTTTACATTAAAGGAGCGGTACCTGGACACAGAAATTCACTTGTCTATATCAGCGGCGAAGGTGACTTAAAGATTACTAAAAAGAAAGAAGAAAAAGCTGAAGAAAAAAAGACTGAAGAGGTAAATGCTGAAGCAAAAGAAGGTGCTGAAGATAAAAAAGAGGAAACAAAAGAAACTGAAGCTAAAGAAGAAGTAAAGAAAGAGGATAAAAAGGAAGAAGATAAAAAAGATAATACAAATGAAGAGCAAACAGCTGATAAAGCTGAGAGTAAAGCAAAATAATGATATTATAATATGTCTATTAAAGTAAAAATATACAATCAAAAAGCTGAAAGTACAGGAGAAATGGATTTAAATGAAAAACTGTTTTCTGTTGAACCTAATCAAGACTTACTCCATCAAGCTGTTACTGCGCAAAGAAATAACTCAAGACAAGTTTTAGCTCATACTAAGACTAGAAGTGAAGTTAGGGGTGGTGGTAAAAAACCATGGCGTCAGAAGGGAACTGGTAGAGCTAGAGCAGGTTCAAGTAGATCTCCTATTTGGATTGGTGGTGGTGTTACCTTTGGTCCTAGTAAAGATAGAAATTTCAGTCAAAAGATTAATTTAAAAATGAAAAGAAAGGCAATATTAATGGCCTTATCAGATAAGGTTAAAAATGAAGCTTTAGGTGTTATTGATAAGTTTGATTTTAAAGATTTTAAAACTAAAGAAGCTGAGAAGTTTGTTGATGCCTTTGAGAAAAAAGTATTTAAAAGCAAAGGAAGACGTAGTATTTTAATTCTAAATGATGTAAAGGATGAAAAGTTAAAATATTCAGTACGTAATTTAGAGGGTGTAGAAATTATAAATATAAACAATATTAATATTTTGCAATTACTTAAAAAGAGAGAAATAGTACTTAGCGAAGAAGCCCTTAAAGTAATTGAGAAAAGATATAATAAATAAGACATATGGCGATATTTGGTAAAAAAAAGAATACTGATAAAGAAAAAGATGTTTCTAAAAAAGAAACTAAGAAAGCTGAACCTAAGAAAGAGGAGTCAAAGGCTGCTAAAGAAACAAAAGCTACTAAAGAAGAGAAGAAGACTGATGTAAAAGCTAAAGAGACTAAAGAAGTAAAAAAGATAAGTAAGCACAGTTTTGCCTATAAACATTTACTTAAACCACATATTACTGAAAAAGCTGCTAACTTAGGAATTAACAATCAATATGTATTCATGGTTAGTCCAAGCTCAAATAAAGTGGAAATCAAGAAAGCAATTGAAGATGTTTACGGGGTTAAAGCTACAAATGTAAATATAATTAATAATGAAGGTAAGGTAGTAAGACGTGGACGTTATACTGGTAAAAGAAAAGATACTAAAAAAGCTATTGTTACCATTGAAAAAGGTAAAAGCCTTAACATTTACGAAGGCGTATAATATTTTAGAATATGGCTATTAAGAAAGTAAAACCAACAACACCAGGTCGCAGACAAGCAACGTTTGCTGACTTTAAAGATATTACTAAATCTAAACCAGAAAAGAGTTTAATTAAGATTAAAAAGAAGTTTTCAGGTAGAAATAGTAGTGGTAAAATAACTGTTAGACACAGAGGTGGTGGAAGCAAAAGATATATTAGATTAGTTGATTTCAAAAGAGATAAATTTGATATTCCAGCTAAGATTAAAGCTATTGAGTATGACCCAAACAGAGGCGCTCGTTTAGCGCTGTTAGTTTATGCAGATGGTGAAAAAAGATATATTATTGCTCCAGTTAAAAATAGTGTAGGTGATGTTATTGTTAGTAGTCAGAAAAATGTTGATATTAAACCAGGTAACGCTATGCCTATCAAATACATTCCAGCTGGTGTACCAGTAAATTGTATTGAACTTGTTCCTGGTGAAGGAGCTAAAATGGCAAGAGGAGCTGGTAATGTTGTAAACGTAATGGGCGTGGAAGGTAAGTTTGCTCAGATTAAATTACCATCAGGTGAGATTAGACAAGTTAAGAAAGATTGTCTATGTACAGTTGGTCAAGTTTCAAACCCAGATAAAAGACATATTAAATTAGGATCTGCTGGTAGAAAAAGAAGAATGGGAATTAAACCAACAGTTAGAGGTTCAGCTATGAACCCTAATGATCACCCTCATGGTGGTGGTGAAGGAAATCAACCTATTGGTATGAAACATCCTAAGACTAAATGGGGTAAACCAGCCAGAGGTGTTAAAACTAGAAGAAAAAGAGTTAGTGATAAGTTAATTATCAGAAGACGTAGTAAAAAGCGTCGCTAAATTTTGAACTAATAAGTAAATTAGTATAATATAATAATAAATTAGTAAATATTATGTCCAGAAGTTTAAAAAAAGGACCATACGTAAATGAAAGAATATTAAAGAAGGTACAAGCCTTAAAAGCTGGTGATAAAACACCTATTAAGGTTTGGGATAGAGCTTGTACTATTACTCCAGAAATGGTTGGTTTTGTTTTTGGTGTACATAATGGTAAAAAGCACATCCCTGTAAACGTTGTTGAAAATATGGTTGGACATCGTTTAGGAGAATTTGCTCCTACTAAGAAATTTGTTGGCCATGGAGGTAGAATGGCAAAAACACAAGTTGGTGCTAAATAATTATAAATAATATGGAAGTAAAAGCAAGTTTAAAACATTTACGTACATCACCTAGAAAAGTTAGATTAGTGGCTGATCTGGTTAGAGGTAAAAAGGTAGATAATGCGTTAAATCAATTAAAGTTAACCAATAAGAAAGTTACCTTACCTTTATATAAATTACTTATGTCAGCTGTAAGTAATGCTGAAAATAATTTTGAATTGGAAAAGGATAACTTAATGATTAAAGAAATTAGAGTTGATGACGGTGCTACTTTAAAACGTTGGATGCCTAGAGCTCATGGTAGAGCTACTCCAATTAGAAAACGTTCTAGTCACGTTATGATTACTTTAGCTGAGATTGTAGAATCAAAGAAGAAAGCAAGCACTAAAAAAGGAGCTAAAGATGATATTAAAAGAGTAAAAGATACAGCTAAGAAAGAAAAACTTAGCACAGAAAAGACTGATAAAGTACCTAAAGAAGAGCAAAAACCTGATAATGTTACTACTGAAAGAGAGCAAGGTAAAGAATTCCATGATCCAGCTCGTCAAACTAAAAGAGTTGGGCATGAAAAGATTGAAGGTGGTTCAGGTAAGAAACCTAAAAAATCCTTTCATCGTAGAACAGGTTAGATAATATAAATTATAAATACTATGGGAAAGAAAATAAATCCAAAAGTAATAAGATTAGGCGTTATCAAAACTTGGCCATCAATATGGTTTAAAGATAGAGATGACTATATTAAGAGTACTAAACAAGACGTATTGCTTAGAAAATATGTTATCAAAAACTATAAAGAAGCTGGTATTGATAAGGTAGAGATTGCTAGAGATGCTAAACGTATTAACGTTGATATTCATACTGGTAAACCAGGATTAATTATTGGTAGAGGAGGAACTGGTATTGATGACTTAAAGAAGACACTACACAGAAAGTTTTTAAAAAACTTTAGACCTAATGAAATTCAGTTGAATGTAAAAGAAGTTAGTCGTCCTAATTTGAGCGCACAGATAGTATTACAATCAATGATCTTAGATATTGAAAAAAGAATGCCGTTTCGTAGAGTTATGAAACAAGCAATTTCTAGAGTAGAAAGAGCTGGGGCACTGGGAGTAAAGATAGTTGTAGCTGGTAGACTTAACGGAGCAGAGATTGCTAGAACTGAGAAATTAGTATCAGGGAAGGTACCACTACAGACTCTTCGTGCAGACATTGATTATTCAAGAGGAGGAGCGCATACTACCTATGGTATAATTGGAATTAAGGTTTGGATTTACCGTGGTGAAGTATTTAGTAAAGATAGTAAAGACGAAGCCGGTCAAGTAGTCGGAAATCGTCAAAAGTAATTTTGAAATTATGTTAATGCCAAAAAAGACAAAATATAGAAAAGAACATAAACGTTATCACAGCGGAGTTGCTAGTAGTTTACTTGAGGTTAGTTTTGGAAGCTATGGTTTGAAAAGTGTTACAGGAAGTTGGGTAAGTTCTAGACAAATTGAATCTGCCAGAAGAGTACTTGCTAAGTACACTAAAAAAGGTGGAAAGACTTGGATTAGAATTTTTCCAGACAAGCCAGTAACTAAAAAAGGTGGAGAAATCCCTATGGGTAAAGGTAAAGGTGCTGTTGATCATTATGTTGCAATTGTTAAGCCTGGCATGGTAATGTTTGAGGTAGCTGGTATGGATGAGGCTACTGCTAAAAAAGCTTTAGATTTAGCTGCATACAAATTACCAGTTAAATGTAAATTCGTCAGTAAATAAAATATATGAAATTTAAAGATTTACAAAAGAAAACTAAAGAAGATTTACAGAAAATCTTACGTGAAGAAAGAGAAACGCTTAGAGATTTAAGATTTAAGGATTCAAATAAGCAATTAAAGAATATTAAAGAAATCAAAGCTACACGTACTAATATCGCACAAATTTTAACTAAGCTTAAACAAATTAGCTTGGATAAGCAATAAAATAACTTTGTATGAATAAGAATAAAACACAAACAAATAAAGAGAATGCTAAAGATATTATCAGAAAGCGTTTCGAAGGAGAAGTTCTTAGTAATAAAAGTGATAAGACTATAGTTGTTAAAGTTGATAGAGTAAGAATTCACCCTAAATATCAAAAACGTTATACTATGAGCACTAAGTATCAAGTACATGATGAAAAAGGTGTATATAACGAAGGAGATAAAGTTAGTTTTGTAGAGTGTCGTCCACTTAGTAAAAATAAGAGATGGCGCGTATTATATAATTAATATTGTTAATAAAGTTTTAAATATATGATTCAAGTAGAATCCCAAATTAAAGTAGCAGACAACTCAGGAGCCAGAAAAGTTCAATGTATTAGAGTTCTTGGTGGTTATAGAAAAAGATATGCTAGAGTAGGTGATGTTATCACTGTAGCCGTTAAAGAAGCTGTGCCTCACTCAGCTATTAAGAAAGGTGACGTGCTTAGAGCTGTTATTATTAGAACAAAAAAAGAAATTAGAAGAACTGATGGTACTTATCTTCGTTTTGATGATAATGCTTGTGCAATTGTTGATAAAGAAAAACCAGAACCAAAAGGTACCCGTATTTTTGGGCCAGTGGCTAGAGAAGTTAGAAGAGCAGGCTATTTTAAAATTGCTTCACTTGCCCCTGAAGTATTGTAAAAACATTTAAGTTTATTTTATGAAAATAAAAAAAGGAGACAAAGTAAAAATGCTAAGCGGAAAAGACAAGGGTAAAACTGGTAAGGTTTTGCAAGTGTTAATGGAGGAGAAAAAAGCTAGTGTAGAAGGTTTAAATTTGTTAATTAAACATTTGAGACCTAGACGTGAAGGAGAAAAAGGACAAAGAGTTGAATTTCCAGCATTAGTTGATATGTCAAAGTTAATTTTAGTTTGTCCAAAATGTCAAAAAGAAACTAGAGTTGAATATAAGTTAGTAAAAACTGACAAAGGCAATAAGAAATACAGACAATGTAAAAAGTGTCAGGAATCATTTGCCTAATAATAGTTAATATATGAACAATTTGCAAACACAATATCAAAAAGAAATAGTTCCAGCTCTGAAAGAGAAGTTTGATTTAAAGAACCTAATGACTGTACCTAGATTAAAGAAGGTTGTTATCAACGTAGGTGTTGGTAAAAATAGTAAAGACAAGGAACACGTTGACAATGTTGAAAAAGTTTTAGCTGCAATCAGTGGTCAAAAACCAGTGCGTACGAAAGCTAAGCAATCAATTTCAGGATTTAAACTTAGGGAAGGTACTGTTGTAGGTGTTATGGTAACACTTAGAAAGAAAAGAATGTATGATTTTGTTGAGAAATTAGTGCATGTAACATTCCCAAGAGTTCGTGATTTCAGAGGTATAAATAAAACATCAGTAGATCAGTCAGGTAATCTAACAGTAGGTATTAAAGAACACACTGCTTTCGCTGAAGTAGGAACTGAGGATACAGACAACATTTTTGGTTTAGAAATAACATTAGTAACAAATTGCAAAAACAGGGAAGAAGGCTTTGAGCTTTTTAAGCAACTTGGCTTTCCCTTTAAAAAATAGTATATGGCAAGAAAAGCATTAATAGAAAAAGCAAATAAAAAACCTAAGTTTAGTACCCGTAAGATAAATCGCTGTTGGCGTTGTGGACGTAATCACGGTTATATGCGTGATTTCGACTTATGCCGTATCTGTTTTAGAGAATTAGCAGATAATGGTGATTTACCAGGAATTAAAAAATCAAGCTGGTAAACTAAACAGGTTAATCAAATAAAGTTATAAACAAAAATTATGACAGATCCAATCGCAGACATGCTAACAAGAATTCGTAACGCCTCTGCTGTTAATAAAGCAGAAGTGGTTTTGCCTATGAGTAAAATTAAATATAATATTGCTAAAATCTTAGAACAGGAAGGCTGGATTAAAAGCGCTGAACTGGTTAAAGGTGGTTCAAAAGGGGCAAAGAATAATAATTTTGATCAATTGAAGATTGTTTTGAAATATAAGAAAAATGGCAAGTCATACATTAGTCACTTAGAAAAGATTTCTAAACCAGGCCTTAAGATTTATGTTAAGAAGGATAAAATTCCTAAGGTTTTAAACGGCTATGGTTTAGCAATTATTTCAACACCAAAGGGATTAATGACTAATAATCAGGCAAGATCATCAAAAGTTGGTGGTGAAGTACTTTGCCATATATATTAAAATAAAAGTTTTATGTCACGTCTAGGAAAATTACCCGTTGCTTTAACTAACAATGTTGAGGCTCAAATAAAAGACAAAGAAATAATAGTAAAAGGTCCTAAAGGGGAGCTAAGCACTGCTTATAGAGCAGATAAGGTTAAGATTGAACAAACTGATGAGGGATTACTTGTTAGTATTAAAGATTTAGGAGATAGAGAGCTTAGAGCTTATTGGGGACTATATCGTTCACTAGTTAATAACATGGTGAAAGGTGTTACCGAAGGTTTTGAGAAGAAACTAGAGATTAGTGGTGTTGGTTATAGAGCTGCTGTTAGTGGCCAGAACCTTACACTTAACATGGGTTATTCTCATCCTGTTGAGTTTCCTATCCCAGATGGTATTACTATCACTGTAGAGGGAAATATAATCACAGTTAGCGGTATTGATAAGCAACTAGTAGGAGAAACTGCTGCTAGAATTAGAAAAGTTAGAAAACCTGATGTATATAAACTTAAAGGTATTAAATACGAAGGTGAAGTTATTATTAAAAAAGAGGGTAAAACCGCTTCTAAAGGTGAATAATTATAGATAAAAATATTATGAATTGGCACAAATTTAGACAACAAAAAAGAGATAGAATACACAAGAAAGTTAGAAAAAAAATAAGTGGGACAGCTGAGCGTCCAAGACTTAGTGTTTATCGTTCTAACGCTAATATGTATGCTCAGATTATTGATGATGAAAAAGGTGTAACTATTCTTAGCGCTAATGCTAAAGAGTTAAAAAGCAAGGGAGCTAAGAAAGAATTAGCTAAGGAACTAGGAGTTTTAATTGCTAAAAAAGCTAAAGATAAAAAAATAACAAAACTAGTCTTTGATAGAGGCGCTTTTAGATACCATGGTAGAGTTCGTGCCTTGGCTGAGGGTGCTAGAGAAGGCGGTTTGGAGTTTTAATATTTAAATTATGTCTGAAGATACAAATAAACAAGTTAATAAAGAGAAAACTGAACTGAAAAAAGGTAGTGTTAATACTGAAACAGAAAAGAAAACACCTCAAGGTAAACAGGCTCAACCTATTGCTGCGAGTCAAAACAAAGCTAAAGGTGCAGCTCAAGCTGTAGCTAAATCTGTTTATGGTGAAAAGAAGAAACAGCAAAAAAGAGATCGCAGAGAAAGAAATGACAAGAAAAAAGATGAGTTTGATCAGAGAATTTTAGATATTGCTCGTGTTACTAGAGTTATGGCTGGAGGTAAACGTATGAATTTCAGAGCTTGTGTAGCTATTGGAGATAAAAAAGGTAAAGTAGCCACAGCTTTAGGTAAAGGTTCTGATGTTTCTATTGCAGTAAACAAAGCAGTGAATAAGGCTAAGAAAGATATGGTAACTGTTAGTATGGTAAATGAGACTATTCCTCATGAAGTTTACTGCCAACTTGGTGCAGCTAAGATTCTTTTTAAGCCTGCTAGACAGGGTAGAGGTGTTATTGCTGGAGGTGTAGTTAGAATCATTTTAGAATTAGCAGGTGTAAAGAATATTTCAAGTAAGATTTTAGGTACAAATAATAAGATTAATAATGCTCGTTGTACTATTGAAGCTTTAAGAAAGTTAAAGAAAGTAGAAGATAAAAAACAAACACAAGATAAAAATAAAACTGCTGAGAAAAAAAGCAGTGATGATAATAAAGATAAAAAAACTGATAGTAATCAGAGCAAATAATAATTTAGTATATGTCTATTAGCTTAAACAATATAAAAAGACCAAGCAGTAATAAAAACAGAAAAAGAATCGGTCGCGGTAATGCTGCTGGAACTGGTACTTATAGTGGAAGAGGTCAGAAGGGGCAAAATGCTCGTGCTGGTGTTAGTAATTTAAAAAGACTTGGTATGAAGGCTAGATTAATACAGATTCCTAAAGTTAGAGGTTTTAAATCTCAACATCCTAAAAATCAAGTTGTTTCAGTGGAGTTAATTAATACTAACTTTAAAGATAATGACACAGTTAACCCTCAAATCTTAGAGGAAAAGAAGCTTATCAAAACAGCTAAAGAGCCTGTAAAGATTTTAGGTAAAGAAACTTTAAAACTTAAAGGTTTAAAGTTTGAGAAAATAAAAATGTCTGCTACTTTGAAAGAGCAACTTGAAAAGAAATAATTATGTGGGAGAAACTAAAACAAATTTGGAAAATTAAAGATTTAAGGAATCGTATTTTGTTTGTACTAGCAATGCTAGTTATTTTTAGATTTGCAGCTCATATTCCAATTCCAGGAGTTGATGCACAAGCACTACAAGATTTATTTGCTTCTAATCAGATCTTAGGATTAATTAATATTTTCTCAGGTGGTAGCATGCAAAACTTTTCTATTGTTATGATGGGTATTGCTCCCTATATTACTTCATCAATTATCTTCCAATTACTAGGAATGATTGTTCCTAAAATTGAGGAAATGCAAAAAGATGAAAGTGGTAGACAAAAGATTAATAACTATACTCGTTTAGCTACTGTACCTTTAGCAGCTCTACAAGCTTACGGAATGATTACTTTACTACAACGTTCAGGTTACCAGATTCTAGGAAATCTTGGTGTTTTTGACCTTTTTAGTATGATAATCACTATTACAGCTGGTACCATATTCTTAATGTGGATTGGTGAATTAATTAGTGAAAAACAAGTTGGTAATGGTATCTCACTTTTAATTTTCGCTGGTATTATTTCAGCTTTACCTTCTACACTGCAACAACTTATTATTAACTTTGATCAAGGACAGTTATACTTACTACTAGGATTCGCTGTAATTGCTATAGTTACTGTTGTTGGTGTGGTTATTATCAATGAAGGACAAAGAAAGATTCCAGTTCAATATGCAAGACAAATTAGAGGTAATCGTGCCTTTGGTGGAACTAGTACTCATTTACCGCTAAGAGTTAATATGGCTGGAGTTATCCCTATCATTTTTGCTATTTCAGTATTACTATTTCCATCAATGATAGCACAATTTTTCATTTCAGCTGATACTAGCTGGATAGCTAATGCAGCCCAGTGGACAATTGATATTTTTGAAAATCAGTTAGTATATGGTGTTTCATATTTCTTATTAGTATTTGGCTTTACATATTTTTATACAGAAGTTATTTTTCATCCTGACCAGATATCAGAAAACCTACAAAAACAAGGTGGTTTTATTCCTGGAATTAGACCAGGTAAACAAACAGCAGAGTATTTATCAAACACTACCCACAAAATTATATTTGTAGGTGCATTATTCTTAGGTATAATTGCTATATTACCACTTATCATGAGAGCCTTCACTGGTGTGGATTCTCTAGCAATTGGCGGTACTAGTCTACTTATTGTAGTGTCAGTAATTATTGAAACAGTGAAACAAATTGAATCTCAGCTTACTATGAGAGAATATGAATAATGAGTTTAGAGAATTGGATAAATAAGTATATCAATATATAAAAAGCCTTAAATTAAGGCTTTTTTACTTAGCAAGATATTTTATATGTGTTATAATATGTATATATAAAATTAATCTTTATCTATATGGCTAGAAAAGTAGTAAGAAAAATTGATGAAAAAATTAGAAAAAGAAATATTAATTTGTCTCGTAGAACAGCGGAGTTAGCAGATAGGGCTTCATCTGTTGGAGTTAGTGTCTTAGAACCTAAAACAGGCAGTGCTATTAGTATGATCTCTGACAAGAAAGAGGTTACTAAATCTGATGTAGCTAAAATTAGTACTGGTTTTAAAAGTATTGGTACTAAATCAAAAAGTAAGGCAGATGAGTTAAAAAAGAAAAATGATGGTTTAGGTCCTAAGGCCTTTGGTGTTAATCCTAATTATTCAAATCATAATAATTTTGGATTAAAATAATTAATTAAGTATATATGATATTACAAATTGTCTTATTTGTCCTAGGCTTTGTCTTTTTGGTAAAAGGGGCTGATTTTTTAGTTGAGGGTGCATCTTCAATAGCTAAAAAATACGGACTATCTTCTATAATGATTGGTTTAACTGTGGTTGCTTTTGGGACTTCTTTGCCTGAGCTTTTAGTTAGTGCGCTTTCATCTATTTCTGGTAGTCCTGACATTGCTGTAGGTAATATTTTAGGTTCTAACTTTTCTAACACCTTACTTATTCTAGGTGCCACCGCTATAGTTACCCCTATTATAGTTAAGAAAAATACTATTAATAAAGAGGTGCCTTTTTCACTACTGGCAATACTAGCAGTGGGATTTTTAGTTAATGATAATATACTTGATGGATCTGGACCTAATCTTCTAACTAGAATTGATGGTTTAATCTTAATCTTGTTCTTCATCGTTTTTATATACTACACCTTTACTCTGAGAAAAGAAAAAATAAAAGTATTACCTAAACTAAAGATTAATAAGGAGGAGGATGTAAAAGAGCACAAGAACTCTAAGTCTATACTTTTAATGTTAATAGGTATAGTTGGACTATATTTTGGTGGTGAGTGGATTGTTAGTGGTGCAGTTGAGATTGCTACTTATTTTGGACTTAGTGAAGCCCTTATTGGTTTAACTATTATATCTATTGGTACCTCTTTACCTGAGCTAGCTGCTTCATTAATTGCAGCTAAAAAAGGAGAAGCAGATATGGCTGTAGGAGCTGTGGTTGGTTCTAATATATTTAATATGTTTTGGGTTTTAGGTTTAAGTGCAGTAATATTCCCAATTGCATATAACTCTATTTTAAATGTTGATTTAATTATCCTTACCGCTATAACCATTCTCTTAGTTCCACTTATCTATGTAGGAAGAAAGAATGTTTTAACTAAAAAAGAGGGAATTGTGCTACTTAGTATTTATGCAGCTTATTTAGTATTCTTAGCAATTAGAGGTTAATATAATATTTGACTTATATTGCTTGCATAGCTGTTAATTAGTGTTAAAAAAATAAAAAGTATATATGATAATAAAAACAAAGGAAGAAATTGCTATCTTAAGAGAAGGGGGTCAAATATTAGCTAATATTTTAAACCAAGTTCTTAAAATGGTAAAGCCTGGTATAACAACTTTAGAATTGGAAGAATTTGCTAATTCAGAAATACTAAAAGCTGGCGGCAGACCAGCCTTTAAAGATCACCCTATGGGCCCTGACTCATATTTTCCTAGCGCACTTTGTACTTCTGTTAATGAAGAAATTGTTCATGGACCAGCTGTGCCTGCTCGTGAGCTAAAAAATGGTGACATTATTAGTGTTGATGTAGGAATGGAGTGGCCTTTTCAGGGTAAGCATGAAAGAGATATTAACCCTCATTCTTTAGGTGGAGGTTATTATACTGATATGTCTAAGACTGTAGCAGTAGGGAAGATTAGCAAGGAAGCTAAGCAGTTAATTAGTGTTACCAAGGACTGCTTAAGCGCCGGTATTGAGGCTGCAAGAGCAGGTAATCATATTAATGATATTGGTAGGGCTGTGCAGGCTGTGGCAGATAAATATGGTTACGGGGTGGTAAGAGATTTAGTTGGTCACGGTGTTGGTCATGAAGTGCATGAGAAGCCTGATATTTTTAATTATGAAATAGGAGAAAAGCATCCTTTAAATCTAAAACTAGAAGAAGGTATGGTTATAGCTATTGAGCCTATGATAAATCTAGGTAGCTACAAGGTAAGAGAAGCTAAGGATGGTTTTAGTATTGTTACTCAAGATTCTAAGTTAAGTGCTCATTTTGAGCATAGTATAGCTATTACTGACTCTGATCCACTTATTATAACTAAATTAGATAAGTAATTATATAATTAAAATATATAATAAAGTATATAAATAAATTATATAACTAAACTATAATCTTCTATATGAAATATTTAGCTATTGACTGGGGAGAAAAAAGAATTGGAGTAGCTGTGGGAAATGATGACCCTAAGTTAGCTATGCCTCTTAGCACTGCTTCAAGCTATAAGGAGCTAGTGGAAATAATTAGTGAAGAAGAGCCTGATAAAATAATATTAGGTAATCCTTTGAGTATGTCAGGTGAGGCTAGTTTATCTAAGAGTTTTAACAGTTTTAAAGAGAAATTAGAAGCTGAAATTAAAGAAGAATTAATACTAGTTGATGAAAGACTGAGTTCAATATCCGCAGACAAGTTAGCAGGCAAAAGAGTGAAAGCTACTAGAGATTCAGTTTCAGCTATGATTATCTTAGAATCATATTTAGATACAATATGAGAGAAAGCACTAAAAACATCAGCGCCTTTATATTAAAATCTGAACCTTATAAAGAAAGAGATTTACTCATCACAATCTATAGTCTAGAAGAAGGTAAGCTACTCTTAAGTGCTAGAGGTGCTGGAAAATCTAGCTCTAAGTTGGGAGGCCATTTGCAAATATTTAACCTTTCAGACTTAATGGTGGTAAAGGGCAGGAACTTTGATTATATTGGGGCTGCTAAAAATATTAAGTCCTATCTTGGTATTCGTGAAGACTTTAACAAAATACAAATTGCAGGTAAGGCTTTATATGTTTTCAATAGATTAGTTAATACTAAAGCACAGGATCAAGATCTCTATTATTTATTATATGATTTTCTAGATCATTTAAACGAAGCTAAGGATAAGGATGTTAGTAGTTTAGAAATGTATTATTTGTCCTTTATCTGGCAATTACTAAACATTTTAGGATATAAGCCTAACTTATATACTTGCTATCACTGCAAGAAGAGAATAAGTGAGGGTATAAATTACTTTAATTTAAACAAAGCTAGTCTAGCTTGTAATCATAAAGAGATAAACAGCTTAAGTATTAAATTTAGTTCAAACATTGTTAAATACCTAAGATTTTTAAATGAATATAGTTTTGATAAGGTAGAATTACTTAAGATAAATAAGGCTGATGTAAAGCAATTAAAAAATATTAGCAATCAATATATAATGTATCAATTTGAAGAGTATTTAAGAAAATATTAACTTGTCAAAGAGTTTAAAATAATATAGTATTTATATAATAGTACTTATACATATAATCAATTATTATGCTAAGAACACACAACTTATCAGAGCTAAACAAAAAAATAGCAGGGCAGGAGGTTACTATTTGTGCTTGGGTTAAATATCGCCGTGATCATGGTGGTTTGATCTTTTTAACCTTGCGCGATCATTATGGTTTGATACAGGTAAAAATTGATGAAAAAGACGATAAGGACGTGTACAAGGAAGCTGAAAAGCTAAAGCATGAATGGGTAGTGCAGATTACAGGAGAAGTACTAAGAAGACCTGAGGACATGATAAATAAAGATATGGAAAATGGTGATATTGAGATTGAAGCTAAGTCACTGAAAATATTAAATTCTTGTGAAACTCTACCTTTTGAAATTAGTGAACTTAAAAGCGGTGAAGCTAATGAAAGTTTGAGATTGAAATATAGATTTCTAGACTTAAGAAGAGAAAAACTGCAACATTTGCTTAAAACTAAATCTGAGTTTATCGAACACTTTCGTTCTTATTTTAGATCTAAAGGTTTTTTAAATATACAAACTCCTATACTAGCTAACTCTTCACCGGAGGGAGCTAGAGACTTTTTAGTACCCTCTAGAATACATCCTGGCAAGTTCTATGCTTTGCCTCAGGCTCCTCAGCAGTTCAAGCAGTTGTTAATGGTGGGAGGCGTGGATAAGTATTTTCAAATAGCTCCATGTTTTAGAGATGAAGATCCTCGTCAGGATAGGCATTACGGAGAATTCTATCAACTAGACATGGAAATGAGTTTTGTAGAAAATCTTGATGATATTTTTGATGTTATGGAACCAATCATGACTTCAGCTACTACTAATTTTAGTAATAAGAAGATTATCAACTTAGATAAAAATGGTAAGTTCCAAAGATTACCTTGGCATCAAGCTATTGATAAATACGGAATTGATAAGCCAGACTTAAGATACGCACTAGAGCTTAAAGATGTAAGTGAAGCTTGCAAAGATAGTGGTTTTAAAGTTTTTGATAGCGTCTTGGAGAGTTCAGGTGTAGTTAAGGCTTTAGTAGTATCTAAAGCAGAGGAGATGACTAGGAAAATGATTGATGACTTAACTGCTGTAGCTAAGAAAGGCGGAGCTAAAGGCCTAGCTTATTTAATCCTTAAAGATGGTGAGATTAACTCACCTATTGCTAAGTTTTTAAGCGAAGACAAACAAAAGGAAATAGTTAAGGCAGCTGGAGCTAATGATGGTGATGTTATATTTTTCACTGCAGATAGCTGGCGTGTTGCTTCAGAGGCTATGGGAGCAGTGAGGGTAAAAGTAGCAGAGATGTTTGATTTAGCAGATAAGAGTTTAGCATCATGGGTCTGGATAGTTGATTTTCCTATGTATGATTATAGTGAGTTGGAAGAAGGTAAAATAGATTTTAGTCATAACCCTTTCTCCATGCCTCAAGGGGGTATGGAGTCCTTGAATAAAAAGGATCCTTTAGATATTTTAGCCTATCAATTTGATTTAATTTTAAATGGTTTTGAAATATCTAGTGGTAGTATTAGAAATCACAGCCCTGAGATTATGTATAAAGCTTTTGAAATAGCAGGTTACAGCAAAAAGGAAGTGAATGAGAAGTTTGGCGCTATGATTAATGCTTTTTCATACGGAGCACCTCCTCATGGTGGTAATGCTCCTGGGATTGATAGATTACTAATGGTACTACAGGACTTAAATTCAATTAGAGACATTTATGCATTTCCAAAAGATGGTCAAGGTCATGACCTTATGACCGGCAGTCCTAGTGAATTCTCAGATGAAGCTTTAAAAGATTTGCATATTAAGATTAATAAAAAAGAAAATTAAATTATTATGACTATTATAGAAATAAAAGAATTATATAGGCAAACAAATAAATACATAGACAAAGAAATTGAAATAGCTGGTTGGCTTAGAACTGTTCGTTCATCTAAAGTCTTTGCTTTTATGGAAATAAATGATGGCTCTTTCTTTAAGGGTCTGCAAGTAGTTTTAGGTGGTGATTTAAAGGACTTTGATAGACTAAGCAAGTTGAACATTGGTTCATCTTTAAAGATAAAAGGTAGTCTAGTTGAATCACCAGCTAAAGGGCAAGACTTTGAGTTAAAAGCTAGTGAGGTAGAAGTATATCAAGAAGCTAAAGAAGATTACCCTTTACAGAAAAAGCGCCATAGCTTTGAGTTTCTACGCACTATCTCTCATTTAAGAGGTCGCAGTAATACCTTTAATGCAGTGTTTAGGCTTAGATCAACCCTTAGTTTTGCTATTCACAAATTCTTTCAAGAGAAAAACTTTTCATATGTACATACTCCAATTATATCTACCAGTGATGCTGAGGGAGCGGGGGAGATGTTTAGGGTGAGTACTTTAGACTTAGGTAGTCCTGCTAAAACAGACTCAGGTGCAATTGATTACAGCAAAGACTTTTTTGCTCAGCAAGTGGGTTTAACTGTTAGTGGGCAATTAAATGCTGAAGCTCTGATTATGGGTCTAAGAAATGTATATACTTTTGGACCAACCTTTAGAGCTGAAAACTCTAACACTGCTAGACATGCTAGTGAGTTTTGGATGTTAGAACCTGAAATGGCTTTCTGTGACTTAGAAAAGGATATGGATTTAGCTCAAGAAATGATTATATACCTTTTAAAGTATGTTTTAAAAGAGTTGCCTGAAGAAATGGAGTTTTTTAATAAGTTCATTGACGAGAACTTAAAAGAAAGATTGAATAAGATTCTAGAGGCAGACTTTAAACGAATAACATACACTGAAGCTATTGAGATCTTAGAGAAGGCAGATAAGAAGTTTGAGTATCCGGTAAAATGGGGTATTGATTTGCAAACAGAACATGAAAGATATATTTGTGAAGATGTATATAACTCCCCAGTCTTTGTTACTGACTACCCAAAGGATATTAAAGCTTTCTACATGAGATTAAATGATGATAATAAGACGGTGGCAGCTATGGATCTTTTAGTACCAGGAGTGGGAGAAATTATTGGTGGTAGCCAAAGAGAAGAAAGATTAGATATTCTAAGAAAAAGAATGATTGAGTCTGGTTTATCTGAAGAAGAATATGCTTGGTATCTTGATCTAAGAGAATATGGTTCAATTGAGCATGCTGGCTTTGGTTTAGGCTTTGAAAGATTAATAATGTACTTATCAGGTATGACTAATATTAGAGATGTAATACCATTTCCTAGAACTCCTAAGAGTGCTAAGTTTTAAGAGAAAAACTAAAAGTCTAGAAAAGAAATATTAGAGAATTACCAAAGAAGTAATAAAGAAATATCAAAGAAATATATATTAAAACCCGACAGCAATCGGGTTTTAATATAATCTTTATAAATTTACTAAATCTAATATTTAAGCTATAATATACATATAATAATAAGTAATATTAATTATATGGCTAAACAAAATAAGCCGAAAAAAAAGGACAAGATTCCTGCTAGAGTTAAAAAATACTTAGAGAAAGCTGGAATTAAACATGAGATACTAGAACACAAAACTGTCTACACAGCTATTGATGCTGCTAAGACTATGAAAAAAGATTTAAGACAAATTGCTAAATCTTTAGTAGTTAAAGCAGATAAGGATTATTATTTAATCCTTCTTCCAGCTGATTATAATTTGGATGAAAAGAAATTGAAGAAAGCTATTGAAAAGGGAACGGACAAAGAGATTCAAGCTATTAAGATTCCAGGTGAAAAGATGATGGAAAAAGCTCTTAATTTAAAAACAGGAGCTTTAAGTGCTTTTGGTAATTTGCATAAAGTTAATGTAATTGTTGATAAGAAACTGCAAGATGCTAAAAAGGCTGTCTTTTCCTCGGGTAGTTTAAATCACAGTGTGGAGATCGCGGTAAAGGATTTTGTGAAGCTTGAGAATGCTGTTTTAGATAGCTTTGGTGTTAAAAAGAAAGTAAAGATAGAGAAAAAGCCAAGCAAAGCTAAGCCTAAGAAAAAAACAAGTACTAAAGCTACAGCTAAGAAAACTGCAACTAAGAAAGCTAGTCCTAAAAAAAGCACTGCTAAAAAGAGGGCTACTAAAAAGACAGCTAAAAAGAGTACTGCTAAGAAAAGTGCAGCCAAGAAAAGTACAGCTAAAAAAACAAGAAAAGCTTCAAGCGCTAAAAAGAAAAAAGCTGCTAAAAAGAAAAAGTAATTATGATGGAATTTAAATTAGAAAAGTTCCAAGGCCCTTTAGCTTTACTTCTTAGCTTAATTGAAAAAGAAGAGCTTGATATTACTGAAATAGGCCTGGCAAATATCTGTGATCAATATATAGATTATATAAATGAAAATGACAAGATTAGCCCTGATGAAATGGCGGATTTTTTATTGGTTGCAGCTAAATTACTATATATTAAGTCTAAAACACTGCTACCATACTTATACAGCGAAGAAGAGGAAGAAGGTATTGAAGACCTGAAAACTCAACTTAGAATGTATAAGGAGTTTATTAGTGCTAGTGAAAACATCAAGAAATTAGCACAAGGGAAGAGATTTTCTTTTGCTAAACCTTTTAAAGCTAATCAAGCTAGAAAACAGCTGTTAAAGCTCTCATCCTTTATCCCTCCTAAAGATTTAAGCTCTACAGATATAAAAAACACTTTTCAAGAGGTCTTAAGTAATTTAGAGCCTAGGGTGGAAAAAATAGAAGAGGATAGGATGGATTATATGTTGAGTATTGATGATAGGATAAATCATATTCAAGGACTTTTGAAAAAGAATGTTCAAGCTAATTTCAGCAGTCTAATTAATGGTTCTAATAACAAGACAGAAGTAATAGTTAATTTCTTGGCTCTGTTAGAGTTAGCTAAGCAAAGAGAGTTAAACTTTAAACAACACTCCTTATTTGGAGAAATAGATATATTTTCATATAAACAGCAAAACTTATGAGTTTAAAATCACAAATTGAATCACTTTTATTTATCGCTGCTAAACCACTTAGTTTAAATGATTTAAATAAAATATTAAGCAAAGACAAAAAAGATATTGAAAAGGCTTTAATTGAGCTTAGAGATATTTATCATAAAAACGAATCAGGACTACAAATCATTGAACAAAGTAAAAAGTATCAAATGGTTTCTAGTTCTGATAATGCTAAGTTAGTACAAAAATATTTAGAAGATGAAACCTCAGGTGATCTTAGTCAGGCAAGCTTAGAGGCCCTAACCATTATTGCCTATAGAGGACCAATTTCTAAAACAGAACTAGAGCGTATTCGTGGGGTTAATTGTAGTTTAATCCTTAGAAACCTATTACTCCGTGGTTTAATAGAAGAAAAGAGCTCTGCTAGTGGAGAGGACAAGATATATAATATTAGTTTAGACTTTATCCGTTTCCTTGGTATTGAAAGTATAGAGCAATTACCTGATTATGAAAGATTAAACAAAGATCAAACTATTAGTGATTTTTTAGCTGGTACTTTAAATTCTGACAGCAGTGAAGACAGTAACTTAAAGACTAGTGTTGAAAAAGATAATGATTAATACAGAAATATATGTTTGGTACTATTTTAATTACTATAATAACTTTTTTAGCTGTGAATGTAGCTTGGATTATGCCCACAAGCATTGATACATATAAGTTAATAGATAGTTTAGAAACAAGTGAATATAGTCAAAAGCAGGATATTAAGATAGTTAAGAGTCCGCTTTTAAAGAATTACTTAGAAAAAGAAGATGAAGTAAATATTGAAGCTAGCAAAGCTGTGCTGTATGACCCTGAGGCAGATATATTTATTTATGAAAAAAATGCAGACGAGGTTCAAGCTATAGCTTCAATTACAAAACTAATGACAGCTTTAGTTATCTTAGATCAAAATCCAGATTGGCAAAGAGTATATCAAATGAAAAGTATTGACAGAAGAGAGGGTGGACGTATACATTTATTCTTAGGAGACAGAGTGACTATAGAGAACCTTTTTAATGTTTCACTGGTTAGTTCTGCTAATACTGCTACCTTAGCTTTAGTACATGCTCTTGATTTAACAGAGGCTGAGTTTGTTGAGCTAATGAATGCTAAAGCTAAAAACTTAGGATTAATTAACACTAGCTTTGCTGATCCTGTGGGACTATCAGCAGATAATGTCTCCACTGCTAGAGAGCTAGCAATGCTAAGTAAGGAAGCTTTTTCAAAGCAAATGATTAAAGAGGCACTTAGCCAAAGTGAATACAGCTTTCAAACAGAGCAGGGAAAGAGAGTGAGGGTGGAGTCAACCAATATATTATTAGAAGACGACTTAGGTGCTAGTGAGTTAGAGATAAAAAGCGGAAAAACTGGATATATTACAGAAGCAGGATTTTGTTTCAGTGCTTTATATGATGATGAAAATAGCGGGGAACTAATTACTATTATCTTAGATGCAGAGACTGTTTTTTCTAGATTTAGTGATTCATTGAAGCTTAGTAAATGGTTATATAATTATTAATACAAAAAAGCTTGTTTTTTAAGTTAAAATACAATAAAATAAAGAATCAGGTCTATAACATTTGGCCCTTTTATCGCAAACCAAACTGGCATAAGGTAATGGTTAAATATTTGCTTTCAGGGGCTATGTCAACTGGTACTCATTTAATCGTACTTAGTTTGGCATATCGTTACCTAGACCTGAGAATTCTCACCGCCACTACTTTAGCATACTTAGTAGCTTTTGGTGTGAGTTTTAGTTTGCAGAAGTTTTGGACTTTTAGAAATAAAGCTAAAAGATATTTTGAGCAAATATATTTCTATCTTTTAGTGGGAGTATTTAATCTTTTCTTTAATGCTGCTTTAATGCAAGCTTTGGTTGTTAATCTTGATTTTCACTACTTGCTTTCTCAGCTCTTCACTTCAGCAATAGTGGCTTTAAATAGTTTCTTGCTATACAAATACTTAGTTTTTAAAAACAAAAAGTAGTAATATAATAATATGAAATATAGAGTGCCGGTAGAAGAAGTTGGTGAATTAAATATTGAAAGATTTTTGCGTACACTTGGGTGGGCGCAGATATATGATAGAAGAGGTGATAAGTACTCATATGTTAAGAGGTTAACTAGAGACTTTTATCCTCGTCTTCATTTGTATGTAAAAGAGTATCCAGATAATTATGTTTTTGATCTTCACCTAGACCAAAAAAAGGCTAGTTATGAGGGGCACAGTGCTCATAGCGGAGAGTATGAGGGGGAAATGGTAAGTAATGCCCTTAAGACAATAAAGAGCGCTCTGGGAGCAAAGATAAGTAATTCTGAAATAAAAGAGCCAGGGAAAAAGGATGTTCTAAATTCAATTGGTGAAGGTGATTTAGAAGGTGATAAAGAAATGGGAGAAAGAATTAAGAAAGAATCTATATTAAAGAGATTATTTAAAAGAATATTTTAGATATGAATCAATCAGAAGAAATTAAAGAAAAATTGGATATTGTAGATATAGTTAGGGACTATGTGCCTTTAAAGGCATCTGGTTCTAATTTTAAGGCTAACTGTCCTTTTCATAATGAAAAGACAGCCTCTTTTATGGTTTCACCTGAAAAGCAGATATATCATTGTTTTGGTTGTGGTAGAGGTGGAGATGTTTTTAAGTTTATCATGGAAATGGAAGGTCTAGACTTTGTGGAAACCTTAAAGCTTTTAGCGCCTAAAGCTGGTGTTAAATTAGAACAGAAAAACTATCGCAGTTCATCCAAAAAGAGCAGACTACTGGAGATTATGGATTTGGCTAGCAAGTATTTTGAAAAGTCTATGCACAGCACAGATAATGGCAAACAAGTATTATCATATCTAAAAGATAGAGGCTTGAAAGAAGATACTATTAAGTATTGGAAAATAGGTTATAGCCAAAATAGTTGGAATGATGTTTTAAACTTTCTAAAAGAAAAAAAGTACAGAGAAGATGAAATATTTTCTGCAGGGATAAGCAAGAAAAAAGAAAACAGCAGCCATTACTATAATCGCTTCAGAAACCGTATTATGTTTCCTATCTTCGATATCTCAGGCAACACTATTGCTTTCACTGCTAGAGTTAATCCATATAGCCAAGAGGATGAAAAGATGGGTAAATATATTAATAGTCCAGAAACTGAAATATATCACAAGAGCAAAGTACTATATGGTATTGATAGGGCAAAAATGGAAATTAAAAAGCAAGACTTTGCAATTGTAGTAGAAGGACAAATGGATGTTATTATGTCTTCTCAAGAAGGTTTTGCTAATACTATTGCTTCATCAGGTACAGCTCTGGGTAAGGAGCAGTTAAAGATTATCAAAAGATATACTAATAATCTTTATTTAGCTTTTGATATGGATAAAGCTGGACAAATGGCAGCAGACAGAGGCATTAAAGAAGCTTTAGAAGAAGAGATGAATATAAAGATAATACTACTACCTGAAGGAAAAGATCCAGCAGACTTGTTGAAACAAGATGAGAGCTTATATGATAAAGCAGTAAAGGAGGCTAAGAATATGATGGAGTATTATATAGAAAAGATTTTATCTGAATATGACATTACTAAGATAGATGAGAAAAGGTTAGCTAGTGCTAAGGTAATGACACTTTTGAATAAGATTAAAAATGATATTGAAAAAGATTATTGGACAAAAGTAATTAGTGAAAAGCTAGATATTTCTGAAACAGTGCTTAGAGAGTATTTAGATTCAAGAAAAGCAGGGAAGACTGTTAACTATCAGAAAAAGCAAGAGCAAAATACTAGTATGAAAAACTTAAATCAACAAGAAAGCAGACTGGATAGGATATCTAAATCAATACTTTCTTTACTACTTAAATTTCCAGAATTCCTTGATTATGCTATATCTAATTTAGATAAAGACCTAATTGTTAATGAAAAAAAGCGCGAGTTTTACAATCATCTAATTATCTATTATAATGATAACAAAAGCCTGAATTTTCAGGTATTTAATAATTGGCTTAAAACAAAAAGTGAAGAACTACACAACCTTAGTCCCGAGCTTGTTCTTTTAGGTGAGAATGATTTTTCTCATTTATCTCAAGCTGAGGCGCAAAAGGAGTTAGTTCATCTTATTTCTTTAAATAAAGAATTGTTTAAGCAAGAGCAGAAAAAAATCATTCAAAAGAAGATATCAGAGGCTGAAAAAGCTAATGATCAAGAAGAGGTAAACAGGCTTCTAAAGGAGCTTAAAATATTATCGGCTCAAAATTAAGAGCTTAATACTATACTATGGTAAAAGCAAAGAAAAAAAAGAATATAAATAAAAATACTGCAGCTAAAAAAAGCACTAAAAATAGCATTAAAAAGACTGCTAAGAAAAAGCAAGTAAGTACTAATGTTAAAAAGAAAAGTCTTGTGAAGAAAAAGCAAACAAAAAAGCCTGTAGTTAAAAAGGCTTCTACTAAAGCTAAAGTAAGTTCAAAGAGTAATACTCCTAAAAAGAGGAGAGCTCCATATAAGAAAGCAGATGCTCCTAGTAAAGAGATTATTGATAAATTGATTAGCAAAGGTAGATCAAGGGGTTTTGTTACTGAAACAGAAATATTACACTTATTCTCTCAAGTAGAGGATTATGTATATGACTATGAAGTCTTTTTAGGTGACCTGCAAGAACATGGTATTAGGATTGTGGAAGACGCTGGTAATATTTTGGGAGTAGAGGAAAATGAAAGAAAAGCCTTAGGTAAAGAAAAGGATGGTCCTTTAATTGGTTCAGTTGATATGTCTAAGCTTTCTGAGGATTCTATTCAAATGTATTTGAAAGAGATTGGTAAGGTACCACTTCTAAAAGGTGATGAAGAGGTAGAGCTAGCTAAGCGCAAAGAAAAGGGAGATAGGGAAGCTGAGAGAAAGATAATTGAAGCTAATCTAAGATTGGTTGTTTCTATTGCTAAAAAGTTTGCAGGAGCTAAAGGTCTTAGTCTTTTAGATTTAATTCAAGAAGGAAACATTGGTTTATTTAGAGCAGTGGAGAAGTTTGAATATAGGAAAGGGTATAAGTTCTCTACATACGCTACCTGGTGGATTAGACAAGCTATTACTAGAGCCTTAGCTGATCAATCTAGAACTATTCGTATTCCTGTTCATATGGTTGAAACTATTAACAAATTTCAACAGGTACAAAGAATACTTATTCAAGAACTAGGAAGAGAACCTCTTCCTGAGGAGATATCAGCTGAAATGAATGAAGATTTAGATAAGGTTAGATATATTATCAAGATATCTCAAGATACTATTTCACTTGAGACTACTATTGGAGATGATGAAGAGGACTCAACCCTTGAGGACTTTATCGAAGACATTAAGAATGTTACCCCAGATAGAGCTGCAGCCCTGCAACTGCTTAGAGATTACGTTAAAGCTATCATTATTAATCTTTCTCCTAGAGAGCAGAAGATATTAGAGATGCGTTTTGGTTTAATTGATGGTGTAGCTCATACCTTAGAAGAGGTAGGACAAGAATTTGATGTAACCAGAGAACGTATTAGACAAATTGAAGCTAAGAGTCTAGAAAAGATTAGAAAACTAAAAGGTCTAGATAAATTAAAAGATTACTAAAAACAATACTAAGAAGATTATCAATATGAATAAATCATTATTTAAAACTACACTTATAACATTAATCCTTATCGCAGTACCTCTTAGTGTTTCTGCTTGGTCATGGCAAGATTTGTTTTCACAGAAAAGTAATGCTCAAGCAAATGATACAGCTGAAGTTAGCAATTTAGAGAAAAAAGAGATAATGGAAAAGTATGAGAGCTGGGAGAAGGCTTGTTCAAATAATGATATTAATAATTTGGTAGATAATAAGGAGAACTTAAGGTTTTCTGAAGAAGAGGCTAATATTATTGCTATGAAGATGTTAGATGATTGTGGTGATCCTATGATTAGCAATCCTGAAGTAGAGTTTAGACCAGGCTTTATTGCTGTAGAGGGCTATTTACTTAAGCCCTTAACAGGAAAGGTGTCTGTGGAAGTTGTTGTTTATCCTGAAGCTAATAAACTTAGCTTTGATGTCTTGAAATCTAGATACAGAGGTTTCTATTTTCCACCTTTTTTAGCTAACAGAATCATTAGAAAACCTTTAGACAAATTCTTTAACACTCTCTATTCTCATGATGATTATTACACTATTGAACCAGTGGTAAAGGAAGATGAACTGATTATAAAGTACCATTAATTAATTATTGACATAGATAGTATATTAGATTAATATATAACTAATTGCTTTCCCAAAGCAATTTTATAATTGAATATTCCCGGGTGGCGCAGCGGTAGCGCAGTTGGCTGTTAACCAATTGGTCGTCGGTTCGAATCCGACCCCGGGAGCAATGAAAAGACGAGTGTAATAACTCGTTTTTATTGATCTTATACCTTAAATCTTAATTATTATTAGACATAGACGTTGACACATAAAAGATGTTTGTGGTATTATAGAATAATTAATTTTTAGTTATTTAAAATCATAAATAAATTATAGGAGGTTTTATCATGAAAGAATTACAGAGGTTTTTAGATATAATTGAAGAGAAAAATCTTTCAATTGAAGATGTTATTAAGCTTATAAACGGCACAAAAGAATTTTCCAAGGTAAAGTCGGAAGCAGACGAGGAGATTACTTTAGCAGTGGATTATAGGCGTAATGTAAAAATAATGATTAAAGCAGGTGATTATGCTAAGGTGGATAATGAGCTTATATATGCATATAAACGATTTTACTCACCAAGCGTTACCCGTAAAAAAATTGAAACAGTAATTAAACTTTTTCATTTCAGCGAGGAAATGTTAAGCGATGATGTTATAAAGGAGATTGATAAAGCGGGTTATATCCCTGGAACATTACATGACCTTTTAACTTTAGGGGAAGTCTATCCCTATTTACAGAGGCAGTTTCCTATAATTGCTCTTGGATCAGTTAAGCGTAGTCAAGCTAATGTTCGACAAGTGCCAGGATTAAGCATTACAAGTCGTGAACGTTTACTTGAAGTTGCATATGATGGACATGAATGGAAAAAAGATTGTCGCTTCATAGCACTTCCTAAGAATGCTTTTTCCAATTAGGAAATTTATTCTTTTAAACTAAGAATATTGTACTAACCCTTATTTAATAAATGAGGGTTTTTTTATTTAAATTATTGTTAAAATAAATGGTAAGCATACATGTAAGACTATGTCAGCAGAGAAATGGGCAATCATTGCTGATTCTAGGCCTTTTTTCCAATAAAGCCAGCCAAAAACTATCCCTCCTATACCATTGAGTAAAAGAGCACGAAAAACTATCAAAGGAGTTAAGGCCATTAATTCTGAAGTAATAGGTAAGTGTCCAACACCAAATATAATACTAGCAATAATAATCGCTGTCCACATTACCTTGTTGTTTTCAGTGGCTTTAGTCTTTGACTTCCTTATTTTATTAATTACCCATGCGAGAAATGTCATGAAAAATAATCTCATCACAATTTCTTCACTAATTCCACCATAGAAAGAGGCTAAAAAACCTTGCCAAATTGGAACAGATAATTCTTTAAATAAACTTTCTAGACCAAATTTAAAGAATATAAAGTCTAATAATATTATAATAATTCCTGTTAAAAGACCTAGTAAAATAGATTTCTTAACAACCGCTTTAACATTAATATCAACCTTTTCTTTTTTAACAAGCTTTTCAATGATGGGTATTTTTAGTCCTACTAAAGGAGATAATTTCAACCCAATAAATGTTAAAATAGCAAATAATAAAGCACTCTGAGCTACTATAATTAATACTACAAGTGGTAATGGTAGGGGAGCTGCCTTTAATATATCTCCTTGCAGGGTTAAGATATAGGGCATGATCGCCAGAATTGAAACTATACTTGCTGATAATAAAATAAAATACATTTTCCAATTTACTGACTTACTTATTTTCATATGGTTGTTAACTATTAACTAATATATAAATTTTATAATAATAAATGATTCACTTTTTTTAAAAAAGATAAGATAACAAAGATTTAATTAGGTGTAATTTTTTTATCTAACTTTAGTATTAATAATAGTATTTTTTTACAATTTTGTAAATATTAAAAGCTAATGTGTATAGGCGTATGACTTCTTGCAAGAAATATTTTTTATTATCATTTTGTTATTAAGCATTAAAAAGTTGTGTTGTTATTAATGAATTGTAGAAAAGGGTTTGAGTCAAAAATCCTATAAGAATAATATTATATATTTTCTATTTATGTTATAATATTAAAGTCTAAAATGTAGTACTTAAATGATATGATTAAATATTATCAAAGAACAATTAAAGAGCAAAAATTAAAAACACTAAAGTCTTTTCAAGTTGGTAGTTTAATTTATGCTTCTCAACCTAAAGAAGAGGAGATTAGTTATTTAGTAAAAACTCTTAATCTTGATAGAAGTATAGTTGAAGATGCTCTTGATCCACATGAAGTTCCTCGTATGGAAATTAAAAAAAATATTACTTATATTTTTGCTAGAGTTCCTAAAGAGGATTCATCAATTAGAAGAATTTCTACTTTTCCAATTACTTTTATTATTGGAAAAGATTTCTTACTTATTTTTTCTCAAGAAAATGCTGATTTTTTAATTAGTTCACTTAAAAACCATAAAAAATATTATACAACTCAAAGAACAAGGCTTTTTATTAAAATGTTTTTTGAGGTTGAAAACGTCTATAGTAATTTGCTTAATGTTATAAGTAAAAGAATTAATTATTTTAGTATTAATGTAGGCGGGGTTAAAGAAAGTGACATTGTTAATTTTGTTCGTTATGAGGTTGTTTTAAATGAATTTATTTCTTCACTTTTGCCAATGAGGCATGTGCTTTCTAGTGTTATGTCTGGTAAAGCTTTAGGCTTGTATGACCATGACAGGGAATTAATAGAAGATTTACAGCTCAATAGTGAACAGTTGATTGAAAGGTCAAGGAGTAATTTAGCGAATTTGGTAAATATCAGACAAGCACAAGAAGTTATATCAACTAATCGCTTAAATCGAATTATTACAGTACTTACTGTTTCTACAGTTATTTTAACATTACCAACCATGATAACTAGTTTTTATGGCATGAATGTTAAACTTCCATTTGCAAATAGTAATTATGCTTTTTTAGTAATTTCATCTTCAGTTGTAGTATTAATTATGGCTCTATTGATTTTTTTAAGAAAAAGGAAAATTATTTAATTACTTATTTGAGTTAATATTATTTTATTGTAATAATTAAGATTAAAATATATGAATAGTATTTATAATGAATCTCTTGATTTGCATAAAAAAAATCAGGGGAAGTTAGAAGTTAAATCAAAAGTAGAGTTAAACAGCAGAAAAGACCTTTCTTTAGCATATACTCCTGGTGTAGCTGAAGTTTGCAGGCAAATAGATGCTGATAAGAGTAAATCATTAACTCATACCTTTAGAGGTAATACTATTGCTGTTATTAGCGATGGTAGTGCTGTATTAGGCTTAGGTAATATTGGTCCTGAAGCTGCGTTGCCAGTAATGGAGGGTAAGGCTGTGTTATTTAAAGAGTTAGCAGGGGTAAATGCTTTTCCTATTTGCTTAGATACACAAGACACAGAAGAAATAATAAAGACGATAAAATATTTAGCTCCAACATTCTCAGCTATTAACTTAGAAGATATTTCTGCTCCTCGTTGTTTTGAAATAGAAACTAGATTAAAAGAGGAATTATCAATTCCGGTTATTCATGATGATCAACACATAACAGCAGTTGTTGTTTTAGCTGGTATTATTAATTCTTTAAAGTTAAGAGGATCATTGGATAAAAAAGAAAAGATAGTTATAAATGGTGCTGGAGCAGCTGGTACTGCTATTTTAAAACTATTCTTATCATATGGATTTGAGGATATTATAATCTGTGATAGTTCAGGGATTATCAATAAAGACAGGGAAGGCTTAAATTCTAATAAGCTAGAATTAGTTGAAATTAGCAATCCAAGAGATATTAAAGGAAAGCTGGAGGATGCGATTGTAGATGCTGATATATTTATTGGTGTTAGTGTTTCAGGAGCTTTGAGCTCTGAAATGATAGCTAATATGAATGATAAACCAATTATATTTGCCTTAGCTAATCCTATGCCAGAGATAATGCCTGATGAAGCTATAAAAGCTGGTGCTTTTATTGTAGCTACTGGAAGAAGTGATTTTGATAATCAAGTAAACAATGTTTCAGCTTTTCCAGGCATTTTTAGAGGCCTTATAGACAACAAAGTTGAAAATGTAGAAAAATATATGTTAATTAAGGCAGCTGAAGTAATTGCTTTAGCTGTGGTAGATCTTAGAGTTGATAATATACTACCAAATCCTTTAAATAGGGAAGTTCCTAAAATGATTAGTGAGGCTATAAAGAAATTGTAGTATATAATAAAGAAAATAATAAATAGATTGAAAAGTTAATCTGAAGCATTTAGACAAAAGGATATGAGTGAATTAAAACCTTTTCACAAATTAGTAATTATTACTATATTTAAGTTTTTATAATAGCTTAAGGAAGACTTGAATGATAAAAGCACCCAGAGATGGGTGCTTTTGTTTTTATGATAATTGTTTATGTAAATATTATTAATTTACATCTATATTTTCCATATTATCACATATACTATTGTTATTTTCATCTACAAATCCTGACATCATTCCTCTGTTTCTATGTCCCATTCTTTGACCCTGATTCCTACCCATTTTCTGTCCAATTCCTAGCTCTTCTTTAATCTCTAAAGCTTCATCAAATTCACCACTTATCATTAAGTCATGCATTTGAGACATCTTAGCTAAATCTTCTTCACTTAAATTAGCATGCATAGTTCTAATTCTATCTTCACGATCTTCTATGTTTGAGTTATTAAATTGACCTAAATTTTCTTGATTATTATTTTCTACACCTTGATGAGCGCTTACAGCGGTGGCTGTTGCTAGTCCAATAACTAAAAAAGAAAATATAGCTATTTTAAGGTTTTTATTCATATTGATTTTAATTAATAATTAAAAGTTTTGTTATTATATTTATTATTTTATTTTGGGCCCTCTATTAATTAATACGTATTATTTTAATTGTTTCTTTCATTTGTCATCCTTTGTTTAACTCTAAATAACTTATGTGGCATGTTTTGATGCATAAATGGCTTAATTTCATCAGCTATGAATTGCTGGTCGTTTTTCATTTTACCCATTATACGTATATTCATTCCTTCTTTTCTAATGCTTTTATTTTCGTATTGAATTTGTTGATCATAAATTGTCCATTCTTTATTTTCAAGATCTTTTAATCTAAACATATTTGTATCTTTAATCATTATTATTTCTCCAGCTAATCTTCCTGCTTCTGGATCTTGCCAAAACCATGAGCATTTTTGGTGTAGATTCTGATAAAAAGGTATTTTTTGATCAAAGGTATTATTTAGGATTTGAGCAAAACCTAGAAAATAGAAAAGATAACCCAGGATTATACTGCTTAAAAAATATATAATAACTAATTTTTTAAAACTATAACGATAGCCGAATTCAGTTTTTTTAAAATTAAAATAAGCTAAAATTATTAGACCTAATAAAATAAAGAACCAAAGATAGGGAAGTGAGAAATATAGTATTTGAATAAAATTAGCGTGTTGAAAGTAGAGAGTCCAATCTTGGTTATCTATGAAAAAGATAATTATTGCTACTGCCAAGGCTCCTATAATAGTAGCTAAAATGGCTAAAAACCAAAAAAGATAGTTTTTTAGGATAAAACTGTACTTAGATTTAGGTTTTAAGTCTTTTTCTTTAATTTTTTTATAAGCATCTTTACTACTACTCATAATCTTATATTATTAGATTTATTTAATAATTATTTCATTTAATTTCTTAAAGGCTCTGTTTAAGAGTGTGGAAACTGTTCCTATTGGTTTTTTTAAAATATCTGCTATTTCTTGATATTCTTTTTCCTCTAATATTCTTAATACTAAAACCTCTCTATATTTGTCCTTTAATGAATATATAGCTTTTTTAACTTGTTCTAAATCTAGTTTGTCGTTGGCTTCTTTAAGAACATCAGAGCTACTTTTGATATGACTTAAATCTTGAGGATCTATATAGCTAATAGGCCTACTACTTCTTTTTCTCAGTTCTGAGATAGTATGATTATGCGTTATTCTGTAAATCCAGGAGGAAAACTTTAATTTTGGATTATATGAACTTAGATTAAGATACGTTTTAATATAGACTTCTTGTAAAACATCTTCTGCGTCTTCATTATTTAAGCCACTCAATCTTTTTATATATCTAAGTAAAGGAGCTTCAAAACGATTACTAAGTATTAAAAAATAATCTTTATTCTGTAAAGATTTTTCTACCAGCTCTTTGTCATTTAATTTTTCACAAGCTTGTATATCTATCTTCATACTCTTATATTATAATACGTCTGAAATCTCCATAATTATTCATTTATAATATGTACTTTATTCATTTAAACTTTCTAAAATATAATTAAACTCCTTTAAAACCTCTTCTTTACTATCATCAATCTCAAAAGTACTCTCTATTATAATGGGTACATCCATTTGATTGCAGGGTTTAATTATTTCTTTTTGTTTGGTTCTAAATAAAGGTTCATGTAAAATTTCATAACCACTTAAATGAATCTCCTTGATTCTATCTTTAAAAGCATCAATAAAGTCTTGTGCTAGCTTCATAGTCTTGTCGTTCGCCTTACAATGTCCTAAATCTAAGACCATACCCCAATTATCATTCTCCTTGAAAAATTCCACAAAGTCTTTAACTCCTGTATATCTGTCTTTTTGCTCATCCATATTTTCAACTGCCCAATTAATATCAGGGTAGTTATTAAATACATTCCAGTTCTCAACCTTATCAGGATGAACAACTGCTAAAGATGCTCCTATTAGGTTATAGAATTTTACTACTTTATCTAATAAGTCTCTAGTCTCTTGATTATCTCTATAAATAAAGGAAGGGGCGTGCATTGACCTGTATTTAAATTCTTTTATCTGCTTTAGAGTCTCTTTAATCCTATTAAGGCTATCTTCTCCTCGATAATGAACCTCAATAGCGTTTGTATTGGTGCTTCTTAGTATTTTTATACTTTCTTTAGAGCAGGGGTCTAATTTTTTATGCATTACTCCCTGGCTAAAACCTATTTTTCTCATATATAGAATTAATCATTATGTTTATTTATTATAACAACATAATAAAAATAATAAAAACCTCTAAATTACACTATTTTTATAATTTATGGCTCTAAAATCTAATCACTAGTAATGCAGAGCAATTGACAAATGATAGTACTGATGGTATGCTTTTTTGATAATTTAAATACATTGTTGAACTTTAAAAACCAAAAAAGAGATGAAAAAAAATGCTTTATTTTTTACTTTAGTAATTATTGCTGTTATTTTTAGCTCATGTAATCATGAGAATGAAAAATATCAGTCAGTGTTAAAAGAAAACCAAGAGCTTAAGGCTGAAGTTGGTGAACTAAGAAGCTTATTAGAAGCAAAGTTAATTAACCTTTGTGACACCATGAGTGTTGAAGATAAGTTGAAACAGGCTGAGTTAGATAAATTCAAGGTCAAAGCTTGGAAAGACAAAAAAGCTCAAGAGCTTGAAGTCTGGGAAGACAAAGAAGCCCAGGAGCTTGAAGCCTGGGAAGAGAAAGACGAGGCAAGTGATAAAGGCTTTTCTAAATACTCTGAAATAGCAGAAAATAGCTTGAAAACTTTTAAGAGCAGTGATTTTGATAATCTTCGTGAATATGCCTTGCTGTGTTTTTACCGCTATAATCATGGTTATTCTCATGAGGTTTGGAAAAAGAAAAGGAAAATGGAGCAATCTATTGAATCTGTTAAGAACTTTGTTGAAAGTAAAAAAGAAGCTTACAGCAATTATCAGGCAATAGAAAGTGAAAAAGATGAAAGATATCGAGCTGAGTTAAAAAGGATTAATCTAAACTATGAAAATGAGTTAAAAAGTATTAATTCAAGCTACGAACAGGAGATATCAGAAAAGAAAAAAGAACTAGGACTATAGTTCAAAACAAGAAGCCTCGAACAAATACGGGCTTCTTTTTATTTACTTTAGCTAATATATATGAAAGAATAAAATTATCAACATGGTTTAACAGAAAATATAAATATGGTGCTTTAATAGGTATGATTGGTTAATTGTATCATTTTTAAGGTAAATTGTTGCTTATTTGTATCATTAATGATACAATTAAAAGGTAAGTAGGCTGTAAAAAGATACGTTTTAAATTATAAAATTATATGAATATAAGTAAATTAAACACAAGACAAAAAAGGATTATAGAATTTGCTGAAACAAATAAGTCTTTTCAAGTAAAAGATTTATTGGTTTATATTAAAGCAGAGTTTGACGTTGAAAGAATAACTGTTGTTAGAGATTTATCTTTATTAACTAACAAGTTAATATTAAACCAAAAGGGTAAGGGCCGTAATACTTATTATCAAATTTCAAATAAGTATCTTTTATTAAAAGATTATGATGTAGATAAATATTTTAGTGTTCCTCATAATCAGAGGGATATACAAGCTTTTTTTAATAGTGAAGTTCTTGATCTATTAGATGAAGATATATTTACACATGAAGAAATGACACGATTATCTAAAGCTCAGATTAAGCATAATAAAATGGCAGAGTCCTTAAAAAAAGAAAGTCCTATTATATTTAAAAAAGAATGGGAGCGTTTGATTGTAGAATTATCATGGAAATCATCTGAAATTGAAGGTAATACCTATACTTTATTAGAAACTGAGTCTTTAATTAAAGATTTAACTTTAGCTAAGGATAAAGATAAGGCTGATGCTCAGATGATACTAAATCACAAAAAGGTTTTAGATTTTATTTTATTAAATCCAAATTATTTTAAAGAAATTACAGTTGATAAAATAAAGAGAGTACACTCTTTATTGGTTGAAGATATTGATATAAAAACAGATTTTCGTAATCACCCAGTTGGAATTACTGGTTCACTCTATCGTCCTATTTCTAAAAAGGAAGAAATTGAAAAGAATATTAATAAGCTTGTAAAGAAAACTAAAGAAGTAGATAATCAAATCCTTAAAGCCTTTATATTTTTAATAATGACTTCTTATATACAGCCCTTTGAGGACGGAAATAAAAGAAGTTCTCGTATAATAGCAAATGCTATTTTACACGCTAACAACAGCCCTATGATTTCATATAGGGATGTTGATGCTATAGAATATAAGAAAGCTATATTATTATTTTATGAACAAAATAATATTAGCTATATAAAACAAATATTTATTGAACAATTTGAATTTTCCGTAAATAACTATTTTAAAGTATAAATTATTTGAATTAAAGAGCCCCCTTTAAGTATATAATGGTGACTCTAAGATGTAATAACTCAATAATACTGCGATTAGAAGTGAAAAATGATTATATTATAATATAAAATTATAAAAATAAAAAAATAGCATTAACATAAAAATAATAAAGATTTGGATTAGAATGTAGCGGCATGGAGTTGATAAAAATGCAATTTAGTGCTATAGTCTTATAATATTCAAAATGAATTAAGTGGTACATTAAAAATAATTATTATGGACAAAGAATTTATGATCGTAAGTTTAAGGACTTACATACCCCTATTGAAAAGCTTGAGTAATGTGAGTAAGTTAAACTATATTGAGAATTGCTTTAACAAAGATCAGATTATTCAGATGGTAGATAAAAACTATTTAATCTTAAATGAAGCTTATACTTACATTTTTTTGATGGTAGATGATAAGGATGAAAAGCATTATGCTTCTATTCAAAGAAAAGAAAGGGATGTTGTGCTTAGCACAGCTGAGCTTGATGAAAAAACCACACTTGGTAATAATCATTGTCTTGTTTTGCCAAATCAGTGGATAAATCTGTATGACTTGCGTGCTGGTGCAATATTTAAAACCAAATATGGTGTTAGGGCGGTTAAGTCTAAATATTACAGGAATCATCAGCCATTGTGCATCTTGTTGACTGGTGAGTATGGTTATTTTAAAAAAGGTAATAGTACTTTGGTTAAAGAAATCTTTGCCTAGTAGATACTCCTTAAAAAATTCAAACCCGTTTTAAATCAGCGGGTTTTTTTATTTTCTAAGTAAGTATATAAAACAAGAAATAGACTAAAAAACAAAAGATAATAAATTTAAATATCATTGACAACAAATAATTGTCGTGATACATTTTCATGAAAGCAGAAACAAATTGTAGAATCTTAAAATTTATATTATGTCGAAACACAAGTACATTTATTGGCGCCCTGATTTAGAGAAGAATGAAAAAGGAGAAGTTTATGCTAATGTTCACATTCTTGTGGGCTGCATAAAAGGAAGCTTAACTGAACTAAAAAAAATTGCCAATGAAATTCGCCAAACCTTTCCACAGGCCACCGATGATAATATTATTACCGGAGAGGTGAGTAGTTCAAAATTTGTGAAAGGATTTGTCGTAGTTGCTTGGAATAGCTATATTCCAAAAAAAAATTACTTAGGTTGGCGTCACGTTCAACATGGTAATACTGAATACGATTGGTAGATAAAAAAGATCTACTTAAATAACCCTGAAGCTAAAAGTTTGGGGGTTTTTATTTATCTAAAAATTATATAAAAAAAATTAATATAGATATATAATTAAGGATATGTATATTTTATAATTTTTATAAACACTAGTAAAAATAAGACATTTATCATCTTAACCTTTTAAAAATTACAAAAACATGTTATACTATTTATCCAATAAAATTATAATTATGGATGAATTATTTGAAAAAATATTTGATAACGAGTTCGACAAGGAAGTTCTTGCTTGGTTTTTTGATAACAAAAGTGAGTTTGGTGTGAGCTTTTTTGAAGCTATTAGTTTTTTAGGGGATTGGAAACTTCTTATGCCTCTTATTTTAATCATCATCGCTATTTTGTTTCTAAAAGGGAAGCACAAGCTATTATTTCCTTTACTTGTCTCTATCTTAGGTACAGAAACAGCCACTTTATTTTTAAAGAACTGGTTTGATCGTGCTAGACCAACCTTTATACCCACAGAAGATTTAACTGCATCCTTTCCCAGTGCTCATGCTTCTATTTCAATTGGTTTCTATGCTTATCTAGCGTATATATTAATTAAGTTTGGTAATGAGAAATATAGACCTTTAATTGCCGCTATTGTTACTTTAATTATCATTCTAATTGGATTTAGTCGTGTTTATCTAACTGTTCATTACCCAAGTGACGTGGTAGTTGGTTATATTGTTGGAATATTATTCTTTGGTATTGGTGTTGCTATAACAGAAGCGCAGTTTAAGGAGATAGAAGAGGAGATAGAAGAAATTGAAGAAGATTTAGGAGTTAATATGGATGACAATGGGGAGGAAGATAAAAAGAATAAAGTAGGTAAAAAGAGTAAAAAAGATAAAAAGAACAAAAAATAATTATTAACCCCTTAATCTATGAATAAAAAAATACTATTAGTTTCAATATTCTTGCTTGCAGGGCTTGTTTTAGCTGGTTGTACTCATCAAGCAGAAAAAGAAGAGTCTAATCCTGATTATTCCAGTAGCCCTGAACAGGAACAAGAACAGCTAAACGGAGAAGATTCAAATAGTGAGGATGGTTCTCAAACTTCCATTAGCTCTATATTGGAAAGGGCTGAGAATATAGATTCAATTAAATATGACCTAGTTACTACTCTTTCAGATGGTGAGGAGCAGGAAATGAGTATATGGTGGAAAGGTGATAAAATACGCGCAGAAACTAGCATGGAAACATCTGGACAAGAAGTAGAGAGTGTATATTTCTTGGACAGGGAAGAAGAGATGTCATATATTTATATTCCTGTACAAAACAGAGCTATGAGTATGGATTACAGTAATGTTAAAGATGAGGTAGGTGATACACCTAAGAGTCAGAGCTTGGAAATACAAGCAAAAGACTTTGAGGTTCTTGGAGAAGAGACTTGGGATGGAAAAGATACTGTAATTATTGAATATAGTTTAGAGGGTGGAAATAATGTTAAAACCTGGGTTTGGAAAGAATACGGCTTGCCGGTAAGGATTGTTAGCAGTACTACTGAAGGAGAAGTAGTTACAGAATTAAGAAATATAGAGTTTACAGATATTAGTGATGATAAACTAGAATTACCAGAAGGAGTTCAGGTTATGGATATGCCTACTGGTTTAGGTTACTAAAGTCATTAGCCAATAAAAAATCCTGTTGTTTGAAAGTGGCAGGATTTTTTTATATAATTATTTTTATTGTTATATAATTAACATATAACAACATTTTAAATTATATATGTCAATAATTGTGGCATTGCAGCAAAGGGTTTACACTCGCTAACTCTTCTAATCGTTGCATTGGTGTTTTTCCATCCATGCCTAGTCCACGGTGTTTTTTCTGGTAATTATAATAATGCATAAATAAATTAAGC
>Ga0306869_1000050_pt1 | contig 74686 bp, 92 predicted proteins | sample AntRauTorckE6833_FD_190421 | JGI IMG/M metagenome (GOLD analysis project Ga0306869, IMG submission 190421) | Saline lake microbial communities from Rauer Islands, Antarctica - Metagenome Torckler E6 #833 (v2) (version 2) | ecosystem: Environmental > Aquatic > Non-marine Saline and Alkaline >... | reverse complement strand
GTTCAGTGACGCAAGCACAACACTGGAAAGAATTCCGATGATGGCAATAACCACCAAAAGCTCAATCAGTGTAAAACCGCGTGTGTTCTTGATCTTTTTAAAGTAAGACACAATAATCATATACGTAAATTAGTAATAATGTGGTACTTCTCTTGCTCGAGCAAAAGTACTACATCCCTTATTATAGCGTGTTTGACATCTATGCAAGCCACTCGTGTGGATAACTGGCGCTCAACCCCTTTCTTTGTTGAGCCTTGCGCAGTCTCGCTTCAGCGGGACGAGCAGAGAAAAACCACGCCTTCAGCGTGGTTTATTTGTGCGCTTACAAAGAAGAGTATGAGCGCCACCTTAGAAACCAGCCGAAAGATTATAAATCGGCATCAGCACAGATGCAAGCAGTCCACCAACCCCAAGACCAAGCATCAGGATCATTATCGGCTCAATCAGAGACACCAGAGCTTCGACAGCATTCTTAACCTCGCGGCGATAGAAGCTTGAAAGTGTCTTCAGAATATTACCAAGCTCACCCGTCTCCTCACCAATCTGCATCATCTGCACCATGATGCTGGGTATCTGTTCATTTCCGGACAAGGAGTCAGCGATGGAACGACCACCCTTGATATCTTCTACTGCTTTCATTAGCATCTCATGATAAATTCGGTTATCAATTACGCTGGCTGTTATTTCAATGGCTCGGGTCATCGGAATTCCAGAGCGAAGCATGGTGTGCATATTGTCACACAGTCGAGAGAGGTAGAGCTTTTGGTACAGGTTTCCAAGATACGGCAATGCTAGCTTCAGGTCAGCCATGATCTCCTCCCCTTCGTCCGTCTCGGTGACGTACCAGTAAATGCCGTACCCACCAACCAGTAGTCCGATAAGTAGGAATAACCCATAACTAACCAGGAAATCAGACAGTGCAATTACAATTTTGGTATAAATTGGCGGCTCCTGTCCAGACTCAATAATAATCTCAGTGATGTTGGGAATAACGGTGGTAAGCATCAGTACCATTACAGCCACAAAGGTGGTAATAACGAAGGCGGGATAGACCAAGGCGCTCTTCACACTGGAGGTAAGCTCGTAGTTTCTATCCATGTAGTCGGCCAAATATTCAAAAGTGTCAGAAAGATTTCCCGACTCCTCACCAGCAGCCACCATATTTACATAAAAATCAGAGAAAATGTCAGTATGTTTTGCGAAGGCTTTTGAGATGGAGTTACCTTCTTTGAGCTGATCTACCATATCAAAAAGTGCATCCTGCAGCATCGGATTATCAGCCGACGCATTTCCAAGCAGCGTAAAGACCTTCAGTGCTGATACGTCAGCCTGAAACAGTGTGGCAAACTGACGAGACAAAATCACCACTTCCTTGTTTGAGACGCTTTCAAAGAAGGTGATGCGGCGTTCCCAGATTGGGACATTATCACCCTCCTCATCAATATCAAGAATAGTTAGTCCACGTTGCTGAATCTGGCTAATGGCGGCATCCTTTCCGTAGGTATCGACATGTCCCTTCTTTTCATTACCGTCTTCATCAATTGCTGTGTATATAAATCGCATATAGAGGTATTAAATAATCTGCTCCAGCTGTGCTGGATTACGTGAGAATCGCATAGCATCCGCAACTTCTACTTCACCAGTTCGAACTAGATTGGCCAGCGACTGATTGAGTGTAATCATACCGGCCTCGCCAGAGGTCTGTATTACGTTATCAATTTCATGAGTCCTGCCTTCACGGATTAGATTTGCAATTGCCTTGTTGTTAATCAGAAGTTCATAGGCCGGTACAACTCCGCCAGAGATACGAGGTAGTAGTCGCTGAGAAAATATTCCAGAAAGACTGGAGGATAGCTGATACCGAACCTGCTTCTGCTGCTCGGGTGGAAAGCTGTCAATGATACGGTTTACGGTCTGGGAAGCACTATTGGTATGCAGGGTTGAGTAGACAAGATGTCCGGTCTCACCGGCTGTTACCGCTGTCTCAATGGTCTCGCGACCGCGCATCTCCCCTACCAACACAACATCGACATCCTGCCGGAATACGGCTCGAAGTGCGGTGCGGAAATCAGGTGTATCAATTCGAACCTCACGCTGATCAATGATTGATTTCTTCTGTGTGTAGACATACTCGAGCGGGTCCTCGATGGTAATGATGTGGCGAGAATGATTCTCATTTATATTCTCGATCATAGTTGCAAGCGTTGTTGACTTCCCTTGCCCAACCGGACCAACTACCAAAAAGAAACCCTGCTCTGTTTTTGTGAATTGCTCGAGTTGTGGGGGTAAATTCAGCTCTTCAAACGAACGAATTCGAGACGGGATGAGTCGCATCGCAATAACTGGTAACCCTTGGGCATAAAAAGCATTGCAACGAAAGCGGGCATCATCACCGTGAGTAAAAGAAAAGTCCAGGCTGCGCTGCTGATGGAAACGATTCAACTCTCCCTCGGTAAGCAATTCGGTTAAGAGGTTTTTAACATCATCAGCGCTAAGCTCATCGTGATCACTGAGGACTAGCAGTCGATCAGCCACACGAAGGATCGGCTTGCGACCTGCAGAAATATGAATATCAGAAGCCTGGTGATTAATAGCAGTTTCAGCTAAGTTTGAAATTGTTTCGGATTTATTTTGCATAAATGTGTAACCTATTATACCACTAGAGTTTGCCGACTTCCTCAAACGGAATCTGTCCATCAAATGCCTTAACTAGAGCATCTTGTCGCATGCTGATCATACCATTCGCCAGTGCAGCAGCCTTAATATCGGTCTCGTCTGCACCATCCAGAATCACCTCTTCAATCTTTTCATTAATATCAAGCACTTCAAATACAGCAGTCCGTCCAGACAGCCCAGTTGGACAGTCGTCGGTCGGTTTTGGTTCATATACATTTTCTGGAATTGTGAACTTGGCCCGAATCTCTTCAGGTAAATCTTCTAGTTCATTTTCAATTAGCTTTTGAATGCTGCCCTTTACAGGAATTGGCGATCCAGCCCCCTTACAAAGAGTACGTGCTAGCCGTTGGGAGATGGCAAGAATAAGAGTAGGCGCAATCAGGTATGGATCTATTCCCATATCAATAAGTCGAGGAATAACACCAATAGCGTTGTTGGTGTGAATTGTAGAGAATACGAGGTGACCGGTAAGAGCCGCTCGGACAGCCAAACGAGCCGTCTCTTCGTCACGAATCTCACCCACCATAATGATGTCCGGGTCCTGCCGCAGAGCAGTACGCAGTCCATCGGCAAAAGTGTAACCGATCTCGGGTCGCACCTGCGATTGATTAATCCCCTCTAGGTTGTACTCCACTGGGTCCTCGAGAGACAGAACATTTTTGGTGTCCGTATCAAGCTTACTAAGCATAGAGTAAAGCGTGGTGGTTTTTCCAGATCCAGTCGGACCTGAAATCAGAATCATTCCGTACGGTCGATTGATGGCATGCTCGATTAGCTCTCTATCATTATCCGAAAGTCCAATTTCCTTTAGGCCAATTATTCCCTTGTCTGGATCAAGAATACGCATCACCACCTTCTCGCCGTAATAGGTTGGCAGTGTGGAAACACGAAAGTCGATTTTACGTTCATTAATATGAGCAGAAAAACGACCGTCCTGTGGCTTCCGCTTCTCATCCAGCTTCATTCGGCAGAGAATCTTGATCCTGGCCACAACGGCGCTGAGCACTTCTTTTGGAAGCATGAGACTGGTATGCAGCTCCCCATCAACCCGAAAACGGACGCGGATCTGCTTATCGATTGGCTCGATGTGAACATCAGATGCCTGACCCTCAGTGGCATACCGAAGAATTGTTGCCACAATTTTCGTTACTGGCGCGTCCTCGACAATACCACCCGAGGACTCATCATCACCTTCGGACATCTTCTTTACCTCCTTTGAGATGGCTTCCTCTTCTTTTGTGAGTTCTGACTCAAGGGCAGAGATGGCCTGCTTTACCTCTCCAGAGAGGCTGCCTCCGCTTTTCTTTATCTCTTCAAACTGTGATTCCAGAATTACCTTCATCCGAAACGGCATGTCATGCTTAGAGGCAATAAACTGAACCGCATCACGGGCCGTAATATCACCAGGATCAACAAAACCCACCTCAAGAGTTCCGTCATCAATGCGAAGCGGAAGAATCTTGTAGTGCTCAATAGCATCCTGGGGGATCATGTTGACCGCATCTGAGTCTAGTGATTCATTCTCTAAATCCTGTGAAGAAACCTCAAACTCGGCACTTTTCGCCTCAAGTATCTGATCCTGCGTTACTCCTCGCTGGGCAAGAATTTCATAAATCGGATTGTCAGATTCCTGAGACTTTGTTCGAATTTCTTCGATATCAGCCTCGTCTATGACCTCGTTGTTTACAAGTATTTGTAATAAATCCATAAGAAACGGACATCTATTATACGTGCTGACTGTTACCGGCCTTCTTCTCCACCAGTCTCTGCATCAGTAGTAGAGGCTGAGTCTTGGCTTTCTGTCTCTGTGGTGGTCGCTTCATCTGTATCAAAATCCTGATCATCATCAGCATCTGTTGATTCATTTTGTGAATCCACATCAACTTCGTCTGGCTGGTCATCACTTCTCTGTATACTCTGCCTTGTATTGATCTCCTCCTCAACAACAGGATTTTCTATAACCGGTACCGGATTTGAAATTATGATTCCACCCGGAATATTACCTGGTGGTGTGAACGGATTCTCACGACCAATCGGCTGATCTGTAATACTAATCCCGAAATCTTGCAGGCTGAAGTAGACATCAGACTCAAAAACTTCTGACTGAATAGTTAACCCGCCTAGCCGATTAAGCTGCTGTAAAACCTGGTCAGTATTTATATCAAGTGCCGCATCTTCCTCGTCGCCATTTTCGGTCTGTAGACTCATCAGGCCGGCACCATCACCACCAAGCCAGAAATAGGCTCCGGCTCCGATGGCGGCGGCAACCACAAGACCAACTATTAATTTGGTGGGAAATTTATCAGACATAATTATTGTGAATCTTCATTAGGAAGCCAGTATGTCATGCCAGTAATTGTGTACATATTATCTTCTCCGGATGGAGGTCCCTCTTCTCCGAAAGATACGACCACCTCCCCTTGACCGCTGTCACTATTAAACTCTTCTTCTGTTCCTCCTACCTGAAACTGAATTATATCTATAAGACGGGTTGATCGTTCAACATCCTTAACAAAGTTGGTTACATCCTCGTACGTCCCGGTGACTGCAAAGTTAACTTTGGCCGATTCGTACTGCTTTGGCTTTGTATCCTGTTCTTCGGTATTTCTTCTTGGTCGATTTTCTTTATCATCCGTACGCTCAGTAAATGCAATATCCTGGACGGTCATATTGTATTGAAGAGCTATCTGATTAAGCTCCACCAGCATTCGAACTGTATCTAATCTTTCGGGAAGGACTCGACTCATTACGTATAGATTTGTCCGAGGAAGTTGATTGTACTGCCGTAGAAGGTCATCACGTATTTGTTGAATTTCACCTACCTGCGAAAGGGCTGTTTCATACTCATCTATCTCCTCCTGGATTGCATCAGTGGCCTGATACATTGGTTGGGTGTACCAAAAGAAGGAGGCAATTCCGAGAATTATTAATATGATTGGTAGGGCAAGTTTATTCATAATTAAATATTTGCTTCGTAAGACATAAACTCGGTCGGCAGTGTAAAGCGCAACACGAAGCCAACATCACCCTCCTCATTAAGATTAAACCGGGATAGTCTTGGATTGATTAACTGGTCACTTTTAGTAACCACCTCGGATTGTAGAGCTGTGGCAGCGAAACTTGGAGCTAGCCCAATCAGTGAAACCACGACATCACCATCCGGATTGCTCACTGGCTCCTGGTCACCAACCTGTCGGTTGCTTCGGGCTTCACTTGTATATTTGGTAGAGCTAATCGACACATTAATCAGCTGTACGCTTGATAACGTAACTGACTCGATCACATCAAAAACTGGAGAAACTGCCGTGTGGCTCTTGAGAAGATTGCTTACGGATGATATTCGCTGATCAATATTCTCGAGTTCGGTGATTATTTCAGGCTCAAAAACACTTTGGGCCTGAGCAAACTCCTGCTTTAGATTTGCTAGTTCTGAATCCAGGTACTGTGTATAAAAAAATGCAGCCCCAACAAGTAATCCGGCTAAAGTTGCAAACCCAATTGCCACCTTTAGAAGAGCCCCACTGTTGGCACCAACACCACCAGCGCCCTCTCCTGAGGATTTTGGTTTTTTGTAGTGTGCTACACCTTTCGGTATAAATGATGAAGATTGGAAATTTTCTTCTGGCATGTATGGTAAAAATTACATCGTTACCCTGATTAATTGTAGCATCCAGATAGAGATACCACGATAGCGACCTATGTGGATTACTCCTGAAGGCGACGTAGGGCTGTCCCGATAGCAACAGCGAACTCGGGACCGATCTGTTTAAGGGTCTTGGAAAGAAAGTGTGGGGTCTCTAGTTTTGAGAATGGATCAGCTCGACGAGCCTTGATATTAAGCATCTTTTCGGCAATCTTATCAATACCAACAAAAATTGAGCCACCGCCTGTCAGAACGACCTCCTCTACTACAGCGGCGTTCTTTTTTTGATAGTCAACAACGATATCATTTGTCTTTGAGAAGATGTAATTAAGAATGGTTCGGGCACTTTCTCGGACTGCATCTGCATCTTCACCTTCACCAGTAAGGCCCTCCTGACGCTTGATGCGCTCAGCCTCGTCAAAGCCCACACCAAGCCGAGAGGCCAAAGCACGGGTAATATCCTGCCCTCCTTGATTGATGGTGTGTGAACCACGAACTACTCCATGCTCAACAATATAGATTTTGCTGGAGGCAATCCCGAGGTCAATTAGTAGCACTGGCTCGATCCCACGATCAAGCGTAGCGCGTATGCTGGAGAATATTTCAATCTCGAAAAAGCCAACATTAAGGTCAGTTTCCATAAGAGCTGATCGGTATCGATTGATGGCTTCCTTGTGAATAGCTACTACTAGTGCCTCCTGTGCACCATCAGACCGACTGTCTCTATTGGGGAGAATATCCCAGTCCATCAAAACTTCTGAAGGCTGCACCGGAATGTATTTTCGTGCCTCCATCGGAATAATCTGAGCTAGTTTTTCAGGGTCTGATACTGGCGGAAGGCTGATTATGTTAACCAGACTGGCAGAAATAGGAATAGATACACCAGCATGTTTTGTGGTCACACCAGCTTCATTGATAATGTCATTAAGAGCCTGTCCGAGTATTTTTGGATCAGACTTTACAGCTGCACCAATCGGCTTATCATCGTACGGTCCAAGTGCTAGCTCTCCGTAGGTTTCCAAAACCGGTGAACCGTTCTTTTCCTTGAGCTGTATGACCTTTACAGATCCAGCGCTGAACTCGACCCCAACCACTCCGTCTGGGTGATCACCACTGCCAGATGAGCCAGTTATTGAATTGATTATTTTAGAGAAAATATTCGCCATAGCATTTCTGTAATGTAGTATAGCACTAGATGCGCAATTCGTCTTTTCATACTATCATCAAAAAACTACTAGATCTGATCTTTCCACCGTCAGATCAGGAAAGACGATTTCGAAAATTATCATCAACTGAATTAAGATCTATTTCCACTGATCGACATTCCGATAAACACTTTATTAGAGCCATTTGTGACTACCGAGATGAAACAGTTCGTGAGGTTGTGTATGGACTAAAGTTTGATGGATCAATGGCGGCCGCAGATATAATTGCTCAATGTATCCATGCGGAGATTCTGGCCATTTGTCAGCAAAGACGAATTTTTGACAATCAACTCGTCATCACATCAGTGCCAATGTCTCCAGGCCAAAGGCGTAAGCGAGGATTTAATCAGAGTCATCGAATCTGTAAACAGATTATCGAGACAGATTCAGCAGACATATTTTGTTATCGAACGTTGCTGAAAAAAGTGCAGACAACAGCAGATCAAACAGAACTCACGAAAGATGAAAGAAGAAAAAATGTTCGGGGCGTTTTTGAGGCAACGGTGAAATCGACAAATACTCAAACCATCTTCGTGATTGATGATGTTACAACTACCGGTGCAACACTGACGGAGACACGACGAGCATTACGTAAAGTGACCGATGCAGATATTATCGGTATTGCATTTGCACATTAACGTTTATCTGCAGCATATTTTAATTACCAAAAATAAATGCCCACCTTAGTGTAAAGCGTCAACCAATCAGTCGAGTGATGAGCAGTCGCATTTTGTTGATACACCTGCCACCCTGTACTCCAGGGCGGCAGGCTTATTCTTGTCACTTGCTTTGTGTATTAGAATGTAAGCCGTAAAAATGATAAGCTGGGTGAGCGTGAGGCCATGATTTTAGAGACGGTCTTTGAACGATTTATCTTTACAACTGATTGTAATCAAAGCGGAGGGGTGCCAGAGCGGTCGATTGGGCTTCCCTGCTAAGGAAGTGTGCCTTTACGGGTACCGAGGGTTCGAATCCCTCCCCCTCCGCTTTGCTTATAATTTTATCCTGCAGTAGATAACACAAAATCTTGTGGGCTTCTGCTATCATATAACCATAATGAAGCTTATTACACACCGCGGCTGGTCAACTGGTCCGATTGAAAATACCATAACTGCTTTTAAAAAATCTGATGAAGCCGATCACGTTGATGGGGTTGAGCTTGATGTTCGATTTGCTCTGGGAAGTGATGAGGTGATTGTGTCCCACCTTCCGGCTTCAGCTGAGAATAAATTATCACTTGATGATGCTCTGAACTATTTGGCTAAAACTAATTTAGAGATTTATATTGACATCAAACAGACTAATCCTGAATTATCCAATATCGTCAGTAAAAAATTACGTCAACGAGGAATTCATGACAGAGCTCATCTCTTTGGACTAAAACACTTCGCTCGACATCTTTCTTTTTCCCACATATCACACAGGGTCGGCATGATTCTACTAAATCCATTCTCGATTCATAAAAATATTAAGCGTTTTTCTCCTAATCTGATTATGCTCTGTTTTAGTTTGAATAAATGGACCTGGAAACTTTTTTGGTGGTACTGGACGCCGGAAAAGTTAGAAAAAATGATCGAGCAGTATCCAGATATTAATTTTATTTTTGGAGTCGATGATCATCACAATGACGCCGTCAAGATAAAGCGCATTCCAGGCTTGTATGGATTAACAACAAATCGTCCTGAAATATGGACCGAGTAGTCTATGAAACCGATTGATTTCCAACAGCTTGTCTGGAATTTTTATGAAGAGCATGGGCGCAGCGACCTGCCGTGGCGTCAGACGGATGATGGATACGCGATCTATATATCAGAAATAATGCTGCAGCAAACGCAGGCGTCTCGTGTTGTTCCAAAATATAAAGACTGGCTGAAGGACCTACCAGATTTTCAGTCGGTAGCTTCTGCACCCACAAAAGAAATCCTGCTGCACTGGCAGGGACTTGGATATAATCGCCGAGCACTATATATAAAGGAGACCTGTCATAAGGTTATGGATACCTACGATGGCAGGCTCCCTCAAAGTGAAAAAGAGCTTCTGGATCTTCCAGGAGTTGGACCATACACTACCGGTGCCTTGCAGGCTTTTGTATACAACCTACCTGTCGTATTCATAGAAACAAATATTCGCACTGTGTTCATTCACCATTTCTTTCCTGGCAAAGATAATGTGACTGATGCTGAGATCAAGGAAGTGGTTGCCGAAACACTTCCCGAGGATAAAGCAAAAAAATGGTACTGGGCTCTGATGGATTATGGTAGTCATTTAAAAAAGACTGTCGGTAATTTAAACAAGAAGAGCAAAAGCTACCAAAAGCAGTCCACATTTAGTGGATCAAACCGTCAACTACGAGCAGCGCTGACACGTTACATACTAGAGCATGAGCCAGCAACGATGAAGGATATGGAGCAGGAGTTTTCCAAACTGATTAACAAGAATGAACGCATGGAATCGCTGAAACATAATCTAAAACAACTCGAGGATGAAGGTTTTTTGCGACAAACTGGTAGCACGTATCAAACTACTGACTAACATCATGAACCTCAAGACACAACTTACGGACGCATTTCGACTGCAGAAGAAACAGAAAAACGGACTGGAAACCCTCGGGATACAAACGGTGGGCGACCTGTTGTATCACTTTCCGCACCGCTATGTAAATCGAGAAGAGACGATGCAGATAAAGGATCTGAAGAATGATATGAAGGTTACTGTTTTTGGTCGCTTGAAAAACCTTCAGACTCGAAAGAGTCGGCGCAAAGGAATCCCGATGACGACCGGCAGGCTTGAGGACAGTACCGGAAGTGTTCCAACCGTATGGTTTCATCAGGCCTACATTGGAAAGATGATTGAGGATGGACAGCCGGTAAAGCTAACCGGTAGCTTTACAGAGAAGAGCGGAGAGGTGCAGGTAGCTAATCCAGAGTTTCAGAAGATAACGGCTGCAGAGCTGAATTCAAAAGATGGTCAGTTTGTCCTACCGGTGTATCCAAGTGTTCGGTCTATTTCATCTAAATGGATCTACCACAAAATTCAGCAGCTACTATCTGACAAGGATCTACTACGTGAATTATCAGACCCTGTACCGAAAAATGTTCGTGACGAGCTGCATCTTCCCGACATTCGGACCGCCATGATCTGGATTCATGCACCACAAAAGATATCACATGCCGAAGTGGCTCAGAAGCGATTCTCTTTTGAGGAGGTTTTTTCGGTTCAGGTAGCAAAGAAGCAACTGCGACGTGAACTGGATGAACAAGAGAGTTTTCAGGTGGAGATGGATTACGATGATCTGGATGACTTTTTAGATCGATTTGATTTTGATCCAACCGATGCACAGAAGCGAAGCATTAAAGAGATACTTAAGGATCTTTCTAGTGATAATGCCATGAGCCGACTGCTGGAAGGTGATGTCGGTAGCGGAAAGACATTTGTGGCTGCTGCCACTGCCTACGGTGTCGTAAACACACCACCAAAAGGACGCGATTTTGGAAATCTGCAGGTGGCCTACATGGCACCTACCGAGATTCTGGCGCGCCAGCAGTTTGAAAGTTTTGTCGAGATGTTTGCTCATCTACCAATTGAGATGGCATTAATTACAGGATCTGGATGTCGAAAATTTCCATCAAAGATTGATGACACACAGGCTACCGATATATCGCGGAATCAATTACTAAAGTGGCTCAAGGAAGGGGTTGTCTCGATGTTGGTTGGTACACACTCACTAATACAGAAGGAGGTTCAGTTTAAGCATCTGGCCTACGTAATTATTGATGAGCAGCATCGTTTTGGTATTAACCAGCGCGCTGAGTTAGTCAAGAAAGATGGCCCGCTTCCCCACCTTCTCAGCATGACAGCTACGCCGATTCCTCGAACCTTGGCGCTTACCGCCTATGGGGATTTAGATCTATCAATTTTGGATGAGCGACCGGCCGGTCGGCAGAGTGCTGAGACACGACTGATTGATGAGAAGAATCGCCAGTCTGTCTATACGTTACTGCAGCAGAAAATTGATAATGGGCAGCAGGCGTATGTGATTTGTCCGCGAATTGATATCCCGGATGAGGACGATGATTACGCACTTGATGTTATGTCGGTTGAAGAGATGAATGAGTTTTTAGAAAAGAAATTTCCGGTTCTTACGATTGGTAGCCTTCACGGAAGAATGAACAACAAAGAAAAAGAAAAGATAATGCAGAAATTTGATGCTGGTGATATAGATATTCTGGTATCCACATCGGTGGTGGAGGTTGGAGTTAACGTACCGAATGCAACCACAATCATTATCGAGAATGCAGAGCAGTTCGGACTAGCCCAGCTTCACCAACTTCGGGGTCGAGTCGAGCGAAGCTCAGAGAAGGCTCACTGCTTCTTATTTGCCAAGGTTCAGGCAGAGCGCACCAAGGAAAGACTTGCAGCACTTGAGTCATCAAGCGATGGTTTTGAGCTTGCGAACGCCGATCTTAAAATTCGTGGTCCTGGTGCATTGATTGGAGCTCGTCAGTCAGGACTAGCAGATATTGCCATGGCAGCACTTGAAAATATAGAGCTTGTAGAGCATGCTGGATCTGCAGCAAGTCGGCTGCTTGAAGCAGATCCAAAACTTTCAAATAACCCTGACACCGAAGCGCGTGTAGCACCGTTGCGTGAGGCAGCCCACTTTGAATAAGCGCCGGATAACTTGACTGCCACGGCAGTCAAGTGCGGTTGTCCTAATTTATGCCTGAGAAATGTATGTTATTTTTCAGATGGAATGAGCATACAAAAGAACGGTTGTCTGAACTTATGTCCGAATACCGCCATCTACATGACAATATCTCTAGACGGGATAATTGAAATAATCCCCTATTTCACGTACTATTTATATATTCAGTATCAATTAGAACTCATAAAATAAGTGCGGCAAAGCGTTGACCTGGTTAGAGCGCGGTACTTATAATAAGGAGTGAAGGTCGGGACAAAAGTGCGCCTATAGCTCAGTCTGGTAGAGCGCGGTTCTTATACAGCCGTGGTCCCTGGTTCAAATCCAGGTGGGCGCACTTTTTTTCATGACCCGAGCGACGAAATTACGCCCGGTTACAGCCGTCGCCGGCGATTCAAATCCAGGTGCCCGCCTGCCGTCAGGTAGGGGCATACTTATTTTATGTAATTCGAATACTGCTGTCACACACCTTGCGTATACCATCCTTATGTTGACAAAACATTGAGAAATTGACATAATAAGTACTGTATGAAAGTCATAACAATAGTTGCACGACTAGTTTTCTGTCTTGTACTCATGGCTGGCATCACTGCCGCTTTTTTAACTATTAGTAATACCCAGGCTCAGACCTCTCCACCAAGTATAATTGCGTATGGTGATAGCCTTATATCAGGACTGGGTGTAAGCAGCACTCTATCATTACCAGGACAGCTTGCGCGCTTGATGGGCGACGAGTACAGTATTACAAATCGTGGTCAAAGAGGTGCTGAAACAGAGATACTTTTGAATAATTTACAAGACCGAGTGCTCGATGACAATCCGGATATCGTTATTCTGTATGGAGGCGGAGCTGACCTTATTCCTGATTTTGATAATGACGGACGTGTACCAGCCGAAGAGACTTTTGCTAACTTGGAGGAAATTATTACTCGACTACAAGATGATGGAGTTGTAGTAATCCTGCTAGGACACGGATCGTACGAAATACCGGGTTTTACCTTGGTTGATTACACGAGAGAATTCAGAAATCTAGCACAGAGTACTGGTGCCTACTTCGTACCAGACGTCATGAACAACATTGCCCTACGATCTGACTACACCAACAACGACCGTATTCACCCGAATGCACGCGGTTACGGCATCATTACACAGCGAGTTTTTCCGACCGTACAGAAAGCTATTTACGAAGAATTTCCAGATGCACCATTATCAGGATCCTGCCAGATCTATACACCAGGACAAGATCGGACGGAACTCTCATTCAACACAGATCAAACTGTCATGACTGGCCAGCAAGTCTGGTGGAAGGCCTTTGCAGTTGGAGGCTTCGGAAACTACCAGTACAACTGGCAAATTGAGGGTAACCCTAGGCAAGGGCAAGAGATTTCAACCATCTTTGATACCGAAGGTGAGCGAAACGCACGCTTTGAGGTACGCTCACAAAATTCCCCAAACAACGATATGCAGATACGGGAGGAGACAATTCAGTGCGAGCAGTCACTTGATGTTGTTACTCCTCCTCTTCGAGGTGCCTGCGAGATTGAAATGCGTATTTTTGAGGACGAGGTTAAGATAACCTGGAATACAGATATCTCCGGCGGTGAGAATCGAAACAATTACACGTTCAAATGGGAGATCGATGGTGAGGTTGTCGGTACATCTTCTCGTCTTGAGCAGACCTATGACCGAGATGATGACGGAGAAAAATCAGCCAGTGTATCAGTTGAATCCGGACCGCATGACGCCGAGCTTTCGTGTGGTATTGAAATTCCCGAAATGAATACAGCCACCTCGACTAGTACACTGCAAAGAGCTAGCTGTAACGTGAATGGGTATGACTTTGAGATTGGTGATTATGTTCGCTGGAGTGCTGATGTTCAACCATTTTCCCAATATAACTCTGAAAATGAAATCGTTGCAAACACCGCTGTGTTTTGGAAGGGGGATGGTGGACTTTCCACAAGCTCTCAAGCAGTCTCTGTCGCCTACACGTCTTCGGGCGTGAAAACTGCCAGAGCAGAAATTCAGGCAGTGGCCGGAGAGAAAGTAGCAGCGTTTTGTGAGGTAAAGATTGTTCCTGACACCGATGGAAGAACCCGCGGAGGTTCCGATGGTGGTGGCTGTTTTATAGCCACGGCTGCCTTTGGTACAGCTCTCGCCAGTGAGATAGATGTGCTTCGAGACTTTCGTGATGCCGTACTTCTCGAATCCAACATTGGACGCATGTTTGTCAGCACGTACTACACTCTCAGCCCACCACTGGCCGACCTTATCGGCAGGCATGAATCTTTACGGGCGATTACTCGTTGGATACTACAGCCGATAGTAACCACAGTACGACTCGCCGGAATGCTTTAAGTAGCAGAAAACCGCACCAGATGGTGCGGTTTATTATAGTTTTACTTATTATTGTTTTTTACGTACTGAAAATACTGATCCAGTAGCTGCATTATTTTTCGGTACTTAATCGGCTCATCGAAGAGTTCCAGACCTTCCTTGTAGAAGATCTCCCCCACTTGATCGACATCTATTCGCAAAGGTGACTCCATTAAGGCTGAATCCTTTATAAGCTGCACAAATACCGCAGATCCTCTTTCTGGAGATATGAGAACAATTTGAGCTGTTCCGTCAACGTAAAAGAAGACAAAGCTTTCTAAAAAACCAAGATTTGTCAGTGCAATTTTACGAATTTCTATTGTTTTCTTATTTGTACGAAGGAATGGCTTAGTCCCCTCGCATACGAATGGCATCTTGCTCCATATGTGCTTATAGTCATTTTCTAACTTAACCAGCTGACTACGGTAAATATGCTGCATGGCCAACGGTGGAGCGTCACCTTTATTTCGCTTTTCCATATGTGTCTTTTTTAAATTACGGTTGTTATTTCTGTATATGATAATAGATGTATATAGTAGTTTTGTCAAATCCATACAAGGTCGTCCATTAAAAAAACACTGCCCTGGAAAGGCAGTGTGTGATATGATTTTTTAATTATCATGTTTTTTATACCACTCGTAATACTCTTTTATTAGCCTGTATGCCTCCTGATGTGTATCAAAACGCTGGTACGCACATACTTCTTTTAAATGATCCACTTGATCAGCAAAAGAAAGTGGCGAATCAGCAAAATCAAATAAATCTGATTTTTGCATATGCCGCACATTTTGCGTAAAACTTGATGGTGGGTCTATCCGAATTTTCGCTTTATCGTTGAGAAAGAGTGTAACTTCTCCTTGGTACGTCACATCTTTAGCACCGGGAACAAGATCAATAATTCTAAATGATTGAACTATTCCATCATTTTTCTTTTGTATTTCAGATTGTGAAATGGCTACAACATACTCCAGTTGAAGCATTTTTTTAATAATGGCTTTGCTGGTTGTCATCTGTGACCTCTTTTGAGTTTGAGTGTAAGTTGCTGTTCTGCTTAAATAGTATTGTTTTTATAAAAAATGTCAAATACATCTAACCTCCCTATTCTTCTTTCTTGTCGCGTTTTGGAGTAACGCCATGGGCACGCAGAATATCCTCAAAGTCATCACGCTCAATGGTTTCTTTATCAATAAGAACCTCGGCAATCTTATCCAAGAGATCTCGGTGTTTGGTTAAAACTTGCTCCGCTGTCTTCTTGGCTTCAGAGATAAGATGTGAGACTTCGTGATCTATTTTTGCCGCAACCTCTTGAGAGTAATCTTTATTTTCTCCAGAAGCACGACCATACAGCGGGTTACCGTTATCATCCTCAAAGGCAATCGGACCTAGATTTTCGCTCATGCCGTACTTGGTGACCATGGCCCGTGCCCGTTTGGTAATGCGTTTAATATCATTAGATGGACCAGTTGTAATATCATCAAAAATCATCTGCTCGGTCACGTAGCCACCGAGCGCGTAGGCCAACTCATCAATAAACTCCTTTTTACTCTTCAGACGCTTCTCCTCGGTCGGGAGATTCATGGTATACCCCGCCGCCTGACCACGGGAAACAATTGTCACCTTGTGCACCGGATCAGCATTTTCAAGTACCGATGAAACCACCGCATGGCCTGCCTCGTGATAGGCGACTAGTTTCTTTTCATGCTTCGTAAGTAAATGACTTGATCGTTCCGGCCCAAGCATTACCTTTTCTATCGACTGGATGAAGTCGTACTGACTAACCTTTTTCCGGTCATCACGAGCTGCGGCTATAGCTGATTCATTTACCAATGACTCAAGATCGGCACCCGTAAATCCAGGTGTTCGCTCGGCTATCACTCGCAGATCGACATCATCGGTCAGCGGCTTTTCCTCGGCGTGAATATTTAAAATTGCCTCACGATCCTTTATGTCTGGAGAGTCGACCCGAACGCGGCGATCAAAACGACCTGGACGTAGCAAGGCCGGATCCAGAACATCCGGTCGGTTGGTGGCTGCCATTACAATCACCTTCTCATTCGGCTCAAAGCCATCCATCTCGGTCAGGATTTGGTTCAGTGTCTGCTCACGCTCATCATTACCACCACCAACACCGGAACCACGTGTTCGACCGATAGCATCAATCTCGTCGATAAAGATAATAGCCGGGGATTTTTCCTTGGCATTTTCGAACATATCACGCACACGGCTGGCACCGACACCAACAAACATCTCTACGAACTCGGAGCCAGAGATGGAGAAAAACGGCACGCCGGCCTCACCAGCAACAGCTCGTGCCAAAAGGGTTTTTCCAGTACCTGGCTCCCCCATCAGGATGACACCCTTTGGGATCTTGGCGCCGATATCCAGAAACTTTTTTGGTTGGGACAGGAACTCAACAATCTCCATCAGCTCCTGCTTGGCCTCCTTTACACCGGCCACATCATCAAAGGTAACCTTGGTACCTGACTCAGGATCAGTAAGCTTTGCCCGACTCTTTCCAAATGTAAATGGCTGCATTCCTCCGCCTCCGCCTCCGCCCATCTGGCGAGATAGAAACCAGATGAATCCAACAATCAATAAAAGCGGGAGCAGGAACGGAGCCAGGGCGGCAAACCAGTAACCAAACCCGGACGGCTGCTTTACATCAATGCTTAAAGCAGCCAGTGTTGTAGTACCAACACCGTAGTTAGAGAGTGTTTCTGTCAGCGCTGTGCCAGTCTCCTTTTGGGTTATTCGCTTCATATCCTCACCCTCAACAGTAGCCGTTACCTGCTCGCCCTCGACAACAACCTCAGTGATAGAACCGTCCTGGATCTGTGTTGCTAGCTGGCTAAGTGTGATGTCCTCGGTCTCTTCACTTAGCTCTTCAAATGCAGTGTATCCAGCTCCTATAATAAAGAGTATAAGAACCGCTGTAAGAATATTGGAAAGAAGACTCGGGCCGCTACTGCCGCCTTTTTTCGGAGTCTTTTTTGGTTTTTTGGTTGGCGTCGGCTTCGACATGTGAGGGTCATTATACGCATAATGATCGGTAAGCACAAAGGTTAAACCTGTTATAATCACATCAATGGCATTACTAAAAAACAAAACAGTGTATCGAGATTTCGATATCAAGCAGACCTATGAAGCCGGTATTGAGCTTTATGGGTTTGAGGTTAAATCCATTCGAGCCAAGGACGGCTCCCTGAAGGGATCTCACGTTGTGGTTCGTGGTGGTGAGGCCTGGCTGACCAATGCACACGTTCCCCCGATTCAGCCAGCCAACGCACCAGATGACTTTGATACCTATCGCACGCGGAAGCTGCTACTACATAAAGAAGAGATTCAGGAACTAGCTCAGTTCGAAAAGCAGAGTGGGGTTGCTATAGTCCCGATTAGCTTGTATAATTCGAATGGGCGAATCAAGATGGAGGTCGGTGTCGGGTACGGAAAGAAGAAGCATGACAAGCGTGAAGACATCAAGCGCCGTGATGCAAAACGCGACGTCGATCGCACCTTAAAAAATAAATATTAGCCCGGTCGTTCGCTCAAAGCACAACTTATTCGCCCACAAAAACACATCAAGATGTGTTTTGAGGGGATGACCGGCTTCGACACGCACTACAGAGGTGTGAGTGCATGCCTGTGGTCTCGATCCACGTAAATCCTCGGGAACCTATATGTGCAGATTCAAACGAAACTGCCGGTGTGAAGTCTCGCTACTTTAGCGCAAATGACTTTGCACTCGCTTACGCGTAAATAACGCCTAAGCCACTATGTGCAGGATGCCTGATAGGGCACCGCTAGTGATATATCATCAGGTGTAGAAATCCGCTGTGTCTCCAGACGGATTTTGAATTCAAAGAGACTCGAACTGAGTTGGTTTTGTCTGGCTTCTGACAACTCGGTTTTAAATCAAAAGCCAAACTACGGCATGTAGAGTCTCCTCTTCTGCGTGCGCGGACGGGAGTTCGATTCTCCCCATCTCCACAACTTTGTATCGAGGACTAAAATTTTTTAGAATAGCCTTTACTAGCAACATAGTTTGCAGGTTCTAACATTTTATCCTCATGATCTAACTGAATAACCACTTCCTGCCAGACATGGAGTGGTTTTTTGTTTGTGGTCGCAGCACTACATCTTTTACTACATGAGTGTGTCCAAGAGCAGCCAAAATCATCTTCTGTTTCTTTATATCACCATTCTTGAACTCCTCTGCTGCTCGTTCTGAAAAGGTCATTGACCTTTCTGCATTTTGTAACCAGTTAGCTATCCGCGCATCTATTGAATCTAAAATAGTTTTGAGTCGTTGTTACCAACAAAGATCTCCACTAAAACATAGAACTACATGAAAGAATAAAAACTTACTTTCGGGTAGGTTTTTCGTTTTGGTATACTAAAAGTATGAGTACGAAAATTACTAAGTCTACCGCCTACCACAAAGTGCCAAGAGCAATTCTTACAGTGCTCGAAAAAGACAGCAGACTGACAGAAATTTGGAATGGACTGACAGAGGTACAGCGAAATGAATGGGCTTGCTATGCAACCACTGGAGCCAAACTAGAAACCCGTAAAAAACACTTAAAGCGAATGGTGAGTGATATGAGGGGAGGCAAGAAAACTCTCTGTTGTTGGCCAGGCTGTCCTCACCGTCGTCCTAAAGCAGCAAAGTGGTTTGGGAAGAAAAAGTAATTACCACAAATCCACAATCTTAAGAAAATTCGGACGCTCCATTTCTATCAAAGAGGTTCTAACTTGGTACAAAGTATTCCACATAACACAGACCCTGAAAACGCAGCTTTCAGGGTCTTTGCGTTTGTGCGAAATGACGGTGGTTGAAAGTCGGAGTTCTGAGCCTCTCTGGTTAGGCATTTACAAATATATACGTGAGCGGTACATTAAATGTACATTTATAAAGTAATCTACATTGTATGACTAAAGTACACACAACAATATTAACAAGCGCAACTCTTTTTATCTTACTAATTGGAGCCGCTTGGTCAGTAGAAGCCCAAGAACAGCTTGAGCTCTCAGGAGTGACTGATGCTGTGTACGACCTAGAGGCTCAGACCAATACAGATTGTGATGATGCTGATGAGCGTTGCGAGCCCACAGCTCGAGACGCAACAGCAGACAAAGCTACTCCCATTCGCGAAGGTGGCCAAACAATAGACCCTGGTACCATACCAAAAAACACAGGAGCCGGGAGTAGAGATGCTGATAGTGACGGTACTGAGCGCGCGCAAAATCATAATTCATCACGCTCCAATCGAACCAGTGGAGTAGCCGCCCCAGATTTTAACGATCCAGATGACGACAATGACGGCCTCCCTACTGCTCGCGGCGACATCGACAAAGCCAGCCCGAAACTTTTTGAAGTCATGCGTGCTAGCTTAGATGCAGACGGAAGCGGTGACGTCGATGCAGATGGCCGTGGTGATGTGACTACTCGTGACGGCGGGTTTATCAAGTTTGGTGACATTAAAGGTGAAGTACGAGAAGATGCCGACACTGGCGAGCGAAGACTTTCTAGTATCGCGTTAGCTGCTAGTGACTTGCGTAATTGGACCAAAGAAGACCGCGAAGCCTTCACCCGCCTACGCGAAACGGTGGCTAGCAAAACACCAGAAGCAGCTAGTCTAAAAATTACCGAGCTAGTCCTGGCAGATGACCAAATTGAAGAACTAGAAGTCAGCGAAAATGAAGCCCGAGTCCGCTATCGCGCTAACATGAAACTCTTTGGCCTAATCCCAATAGAACGTGAAGTTGAGGCTTGGACCAAAGCAGATGGTTCGGTAGAAATCGACTATCCGTGGTACCACTTCTTAAGCAGCACCCCAGATACCGCGATAATCAAAAGTACCTTAAAGCACACAGTCGAAATACTAATGACCTTGACTGCAGATCCTGTCTAATCATCCAGAGAAGACAATAGTAGAAAACTATTCTTCCATAGAAATAAAATGATAGTTTTTTACCGCCACAAATCAACCACACTTAAGAAATTCACACACTTCATTTCAATTAAAGAGGTTCCAACTCGGCACGAAGTCTTCCACAAGACTATCTATGAGAAAAAGACCTGCCACATCGGTGGATCTTTTTCGTTACCTCCTTATTTTGCAGAGAAGATTGAATACTTAAGGTGAATGTAAACTTTTAAATCTGAAGGCAAATCAATACATCAAAACACTTTCCAAAAAAAATGAACGCGCTATGCTGTGGACAGATACTAAATTCTTTTCAACTAAATAGGAGGTAACACGTGATTGCAGATTTACTCAACTCAAGTTTTATAAAAAACCCCAAAATAAGCGAATGTGGCTCGAATCAGCGAATAGAAAAAAGTATAACCATGGAGGAGTTTAATGAGTGCGTTATGGAACTTAAGCAGAAACAAAAGGAAAGACTGGATAAATGTGAAAAAGTTGGACCTGACTGGCGTTGTGAGAAATGTGGTAGCAGCTTATGGAAAAGCGAAGTTCGTTTTCAAATTGTTGATAGCAGTAAAAAGGAACCGACTGGTAACATTACTAGAATGGAAAAGGTCTGGTACTGCATTAAGTGCGAAACACCACCACCATTAGTAAGTCCCGTTGGGGTAATTCAGCCGCAAAGCAATGGCTAGAAACAAAAAACTATTTAACTAAAAAAAGACTGCGTAGACACCCTGTCTACGCAGTCTTTTTAATATCTATCTCTCAGGTGCCGCATCGTAGAAAAATTTTTTTACAACGCTTTCTGTTATATCCTTACAGGTCTCTCGGAAAATTTGATGGTCGCAATCACTATTGCATACATTGTAAAAAAGACGTATAGTTTTAAACAGAAAATGCATCTTTAATATAAACCAAAGACAGGAGTCCAGATGAGACATAAAGTATCGCAAAAGCGAGCCGGCGGGAAGAGCGAGTATCCATCAGTGGATACACGTGGTCAGTTAGTGATTGGTATTATTTTCTACATACCGATCAATGAAAGTTTCTCAATTGAGAGGCTGAAAAAAAAGCTGGGAAAAGCATCCGGTAAATTGAGTTGGAATGAACCAGTTATTTATAGATCTGATAAGGATAGTAAAATCTCTGTATTCTTCCCTGTTATGTTTCATGACGAAGAGCTTGAGTTGGCTAGCCATGGGAAGTCGAAGGCCAACTTCCTGCAGAAATTGGAAAGAATAAGCATCGAGAGTGAGTCGATAGAAAAAAAACTCACAAACATCATTAGGCGACTGGAGGGGCAGAAAAAAACTGTATGGTATATAGCTGAAACCCACAATACCTTAACTTAGAATAATCCACGTCTGAAGCCAGCCTTAGAAAGCTGGCTTTTTTGATTACTTCTAATGAATGCTTTACGCACCCATAACACTGTTGCGATATATTGTGAACACTCTATAATCACAGACAGCAGTTAATTAACAACAAAAACTGGAGGATAAGATGCCGACTAGAGAAAAAGCGAATAAAACAAAGACACCAGTGAGACAGACAATACGAGCAGGGATTCTTTTCGAAATAATTACTGGTGCAGGTGCGGATAAACGACTTCTAAAAAATAAGCTTGAAGAGGTTAATTCTAGAATAAAATGGAGTGCGGCGATCAATATTGATGGTGATATATTTTTCCCAGTTATAACTGGTACTAAATCAATAGAAAAGCTCCATGAATCACATGCTGTATGTGACCAAAAAGCTACCGAGGCAAATAATGAGAATATTATTTGGGATTTAGACAAAATAGCCAAAGACATTTCCAAGCTTAATAAAAGCAATATTCCGCTTAAAAGACTGAACGTAATTACCGTTCAAGTATACACACTGGACAGCCGCCTCCAGGCAGTTGGAGAAAAGCACGTCATAAAATAATAAAACAATTCCCACATACTCCACAGGCCTAATCGGTCTGTGGATTTTTTTATACAACCTTATCAGAACTTACGAATGCCTAGCATAGCAGGTGCGTGATACAATTCACCTACACAAACCCTACCCTATGCAAACAACCAGCAGGAAATACAACTATCCCCAGATTGCATTCATTGCAGCTGTGATACTCATCCTGGCTGCAGGCATCACTGCGCTCGACATCGTTACTTCGGACGATAAAGTCGTCACTGAATCAGACACGCAGTCGCAGAATGAAGTCTACTGGGCCCAGTCGACTGATGATGGATCAGTGGCCGGTGTAGATACACAACGCTTCGTTGGTCCATCATCAGAGCTTCAGGCACAGGCAGATCTATACGATACATTCATCGGAATCGGGATGAATTCTATGGAGCTTTTCTGGTATGACAATGGACACATCTCACACACATTTCCGATCCTCTCGGTTGGTGACGCGGTCAACAAAGACTCACTTCCTGGGCAGCAGTACCGCGTCCATTACCGAAATGAAAAGCATCTATCATCAAGTGCAAATGTGTATATGCCGTATACGCAACAGTTTAACGGCAACATGTCCATTCATGGTCAGCCTGAGACACCAGGTGGAGACAGAGCAACCAGTAGTCAGCAGATCAGTAATGGTATCCGTCTTTTTACAAAGGATGCTCGACGACTTTATAAGTTAACTGGCTCAGACATGCCAGTGATAGTTTCGTATAATGAAGCAGAAAATGAGCAAGCATTACCGAACGCACCACGAGTTTCAGCCACTTCGTTTGTCGTGGCCGATATCGATACCGGCGAAGTGATCACCAGTAAGAATGGTGGATTGCAGCTCCCTATCGCCTCGATCACAAAATTAATGACGGCCGTTGTGTCTAAAGAAAATGACCAGGCAGAGGCTGCGGTGTATATCAGCAGTAACGCTGTGGCAACGTACGGAGGTGCTGGTGGCCTTAGAGCTGGTGAATCCTTTCCGCTCGACATGCTGTATCTACCACTTCTACTAGACTCATCCAATGATGCGGCCACAGCAATTGCTGAGCAGTACGGATACCAGAACTTTATACGGCTACTTAACCAGAAGGCACGAATTATTGGAATGCGCACCACTCGATTTGCTGACCCGAGCGGTTTGTCAGAGAAGAACGTATCAACTGGACATGACCTTCTTCGGCTGGCTCGATACATCTGGTCACATCATGAGGATTTCCTTACTACCACCACCGAGATCATGATGACAACTCCGGATCCATACTCGGATGGCCTGCGAAACTTTACAAACAATAATCCTGTTGTGGGTATGGACGAGTATCTTGGGGGTAAAAATGGCTACACTGATGAGGCTCGACATACCTTACTCTCCCTATTTTCCGTTGAAAGTACTGACGGAGATCGGAATATTGCCATAATAGTACTTGGTTCAGAAAACAGGGGTGATGATACAAGAAAGTTGCTTAATTGGATAAAACGCGTCATATAATTGCGAAGCAGACCTCTATATGGTATAAAGAGAGTCGCTTACAGGGGTAAAAAACTCTTTACACGTGGCTCGAAATAACACTCGTACAAATACAGATATTAGGGCGAAAGAGTTACGCATCATTGATGCGGATGGTGAGAACGTGGGTGTAAAGACCCTCGAAGAATCCCTGGAAATGGCTCGAGAAGCTGAGCTTGATCTGGTTGAAATTGCACCACAATCAAATCCCCCTGTTGCTAAGATCATGGATTTTGGTAAGTATAAGTACGAGCAGCAGAAGAAGCAGGATAACTCGAAGTCAAAACAGGTTGAGACCAAGACTGTCCAGGTAAAGATCGGAACAAGTGAAAATGACCTGGAAATGAAGGCTAACCGTGCAAGCAAATGGCTTAAGGAAGGAAATCGCGTTAAGCTTGAGCTGTATCTTCGAGGACGAGCCAAGGGACTTGGTCGAAGCTTTCACCAGGAACGTCTAGATCGTTTTCTTAAATTCATTAGTGCTGACTACAAGGTTACGCAGGAAGCACGTAAAGGACCGAAAGGACTAAACATGATGTTAGAGTCAAAATAATTTATACTTTTTTATGTCTCGAAAAACCAACAAATCATTCAAGAAACGCTTGAAAATCACCAAAAATAAAAAGGTGAAGTCTCGCCGTGCAGGAAAGAACCATTTCAATGCAAAGGAGCGCGGAGAGAAAAAGCATAAGCGACGTCGTCAGCTTGATTTCAAATTGAAGCAGAGTGACAAGTCACGTTATTTACCACACGAAGCTTAATTATTTATTTACCATGGCACGAGTAAAACGAGGAAAAAACAAAAACCAGAAACGTAAGAACGTCTTGAAAAAGACCAAGGGGTATCGTGGCCGACAGAAGTCACACAAGCGATCAGCAAAAGAAGCCCTGACTCACGCAGGACGAAACGCGTACAAGCACCGTAAGCGCAAGAAGGGTGATATGCGACGTCAGTGGCAGATCGTTATTGGGGCTGCTGTGAAAAAGCATGATCTGTCTTATTCTCGCTTCATTAATCTTCTTAAGGAGGCTGATGTGGAGTTGGACCGTAAATCACTCGCGGGGCTCGCACAGGAGCAGCCAGAAGCATTTGATGCTGTTGTTGAGTCTGTGATGGTATAACAAAAGAAAAAGCTCTCCTTCCTCCCCTCACCGCGTTGGTGAGGTTTTTTTATGCATCAATCCCCTTGTCTTCAGGAAGTATTTGAATAAATAACCATGCCAGCAGTCCACCTAGTATTCCGAATAAAATATCCTGAACCGTATCGCTACTGAGGCCGGCATCATTTGTAAGGTAGAAAATAAGCTCCACAACCTCCCAGACAATACTTATAAGAAAAGTTCCAAATATTATTATGTACAAACTCCACCACCGAGACGGCGGTCGTGTCACACCATCATCAACCGTCATCCATTTCATCAGTACGATGTATACAAGAAGTCCGACTGAAAATCCACCAATTATATGAAGAAGAATGTTTGTGTATGGGTATAGATAAAACCAGCTCAGTTCAAGCGCCATATTATGCAAAATGACCAGCAGAATTGCCGATACTAAAGAAGCTGAGATTATAATTTTTGACTGCATATAAGAATAAAAAAACACCTCAAATTGAGAGGCGTCATTTTATGAGACCACCGGGAAAACCAGACCACGAGTGTTCCAAGTGGGTGCCCGCAGTAGCAAAGAGTAAACTCCTTGCGGCCATATTGTTGGCAGTAAACGTCCGAACGAATCAGCACGTCTACCCGATGTAAGGCTCCCTTGTGTCATAAATGAGGACTCGTTTCGTGGATGGCCTCATATAGTATTGTACGTCACTCTAAGACCTGAACGCAAGTGGATAGCATGGCTAGATATAACCTTTGACAGCCCGTCAAAGCAACATGCTTTATTAAACACAAGCTGCGCCCCAGCACCTGAAGGCAATCTACTCTAGAATCCCATCAAGATTTACGTCGTAAAGAATCTTTTCCTGAACTAGTTCATAGTTGATGATTTCATCTTCAGAAAGCCAGAGATTAATCTCCTGCTCTGCCTCCTCTACAGATCCAGAAGCATGAATCAAGTTTCGTACAGATCGACCATCGGTGTCAGACATCTTGTAGGAGTCCAGAACAAAGTCTCCACGTATTGTACCCACATCAGATGATAGTGGCTCAGTGCTTCCCACTAGCTTTCGTACCAACTTTACGGCATGTGCCCCCTTCCAGACCATAACGACCACAGGACCCGAACTCATGTAGGATTTAAGGCCGGTTAACACCTTCTCTCCAAGCTCCTCAGGGTCATCAGATGGTGGTGTCTCTCCATCTGCTTCATATGATTCAATGGCTTTTTCTCCAACAATCCGCTTCCAGTTAGGGTCAAGTAGGTAGTGATCCTCAACCAGATCAGGCTGAGGTACAGCCATCTTGAGCCCGGCAAGCTTTAAACCAACGCGCTCAAACCGCTTGGTAATCTCACCAATCAGTGATCGCTGTACACCATCCGGCTTTATTATCACGAGTGTTCGTTCTTCTTTAAAATGAGTCATGAATATAATGTATTAATTACTTACAATGTAATGCTTGTGTATCGTACCAAAAAACACCCTTGTCTTGTAGGTTGTTTATAGACTCTTGTATTTTTCCATAATCTCCGACTCGACCGTATCTCGGTCACGGCCGTATTTTAGATATGATATCTTTTTAAGCTTTTCTACCTGCCCCTTGATCCCTTCCGTTGGTGGTAATGCACTTACAGAGAATGGCTTTACCGGCTGCCCATTGGCCAGAATTTTTGCAAAGTAGTTATAGTTGTCGACATTCATAATGTCTCGCTGTGAAAAGGCCGGAGCATACATTTCAGAAAGCACCTCAGCATCCTTTGAGCTTACACGATAGGCTGCCATGGAACCAACGTTTCCAAACACTGCATCACGAATACTATCCTGCAGCTGATCTATATACTGGTGGACTACGTTTAGGGATAACTGGTACTTTCGTGCCTCAGAAAGAATAGTAGCGATTGAGTCAGTGGCAATGTTTTGAAACTCATCCATGTATAGATAGAACGGAACTCTTTCCTCCGCCGGTATATCCACACGACTTAGGGCTGACATCAGAATCTTTCCGACCAGAATAAGACCAAGAAGATTGGCGTTTAGGTCACCGAGACGACCTTTAGAAAGATTTACCAAAAGAATCTTTTCCTCGTCCATCACCTCACGGAAGTTGAAGCTCGACTCCTGCTGAGCGATGATCGGCCGCATGATTTCATTAGAAAGAAAGTTATCAAACTTGGATGTAATATAGGGAACGATGTTTTCCAGACTGGTATCACCACCAGCCTTGCCGGCCACCTCGTGCCAGAATTGATTTACGATTGGATTGTCTGAGTTAGACAGCTTGCGCTCGCGAAAATTCTTGTCGGCCAGGACACGTGAAATCTCGAGAAGTGTAGATCCAGATGATGGATCTTCAAGAACCAGCAGCGTAGCATTACGAAAGTACTGCTCGAACATCGGCCCACCGGTAGCCTGCATATCAAACAACTTACTAAAGATTGAGAGCATCTCATTGACCACGAAGGTCTTTTGCTCTGGGTAATCGGTATTATACTCGAGCATATTTAGCCCCATTGGCCGAGCAGTGTGTGCCGGATCAAAGTAGATAACATCCTTGAAGCGTTCTGGTGGAACCACAGCCAGCAGATCATTAATAACATCGCCGTGCGGATCAATGAAACAACACCCTCTGCCTTCACGTATATCCTGCGTAATCATATTCTGCAGGAGTGTTGTCTTACCGGTACCGGTCTGACCGATAGCATAGAAGTGCCTCATTCGGTCTTTCTCGGTAAGGTAGATGTTTGTGTCATTGCCACGGTATTTATTTACCCCTAATAATAGGCCTGATTCAGGTATGTCGAGTGGTGGCGGTGCCGAGGCAGATTTTCCCTGCTTGAGCTCTCGGGAGTCATCAAGATTTCGAACTGGGAAATGAACCAATGATGTAAGCTCCTGAATGTTTAGTGGTAGCAAGTATTTTTTATCAAACAAACGGAATACGTATTGATGAAAGAACCCATCTTTATGCTTATCTTTAACTCGCTCAAAAGAAAGACTATTACCATGTGGTTCTGAGAACTGATTAAAAGCCGATTCAAGATCAAAAAGGATCTTTTCGGCACGTGACCGAGAGTTAGCAGAAGAGACCAGGCGAATATTCGTACGGTGAATTGGTGAATCTGTCTTTTCCTGGATACGCTCTATTGCATCCTGCTCGCGCTTGCCAAGACCTGAAAAATCTTCCTCTTCATCATTCTTCTTTGTAGTACTAAAAAACTCTTTGGTTGATCCCCACATCTTACTAAGAAAGGCCGGACTGACATCTATCGCCTCTGAGAGCCCCTCACCGTCTTCAATATCTTCAATGGCTTTTGTATATTTTTTGTAATACGTATCCCCAGCCGGTTGTAACATAATCTGGACTGCAGCCCCTTCACCGCTCCGTTCAAGCTTTGAAAATGCATTAAGCAAGACATTAAGAGAGTCATGATTGAAATCATCATATGTCTTGAGTGGAAAAATGCTACGGTTGTCAGCCTGTACTCTAGAACCTACCGATACTCCGTCGTGATTAAAAATATTGTAATCATCCTCGGTCTCTTTGACGACTGCATTTGGAAATAGAGACAGAAGCTGCTTTTCAAACATATCTGTGCGAATATCTGGAACAGATAGATAGAAGCTAACCTGTTCGCTGTTATTTTCAACCGCAACCTCAATCGATATTGAGAAATCGCCAGGCTTCTCCTTATTTCCAAGCGTAAGAATTCCAGCATAGAACTGCTCGGTAGCTGAAATAAGCTCTCGAATATCGCGTTCTTTATCATCCTCATCTTTAGCAGTAAGAACGACTTCAAAAAGGCGACGGTGTAGTGATTTAAACCGAGGTGTTCCCTCCTTTACACCATCAAGCGGATATCCTTCTTTTACATATTGAATCAGAATACGATGAAAATCATCCTCAATATGTGGGTCATCCAGGCCCCTTACGATCCGAAGCGTATTGCCTAAGCCCTCCTCGGCCATTATTCCAAGCAGCTCATCCATCTGTTTATCATGTGCTTCTGGCTTGAGGCTTAGTACAATCTCTTCAGCCTTCTGATCACCCATTCGATATTCTGGAGCCAGAGCGTTCTCATTATTTGTATAATCCTGAACAACCTCACGCTCAAGATTTTCAGCCTCCAGCTTCTGGGCATTTGACTCCTGAGACTGAGAACCTGATTCTACATGACGATCATTTATCTTCTGACGAAGATGAGAGATCTCCTCCTCTGGCGAGGTAAGATTATGAGCTAATTTTTCTCTTGCTGATTGCTGCATATAACGTTAAAAGTCTTGTTACGCTCGTATAGCATCAATACTGGCGTTAATACTGAGCCGGGCATACTCAGGCATACCATTTGGAAAATTTTCTTCAGTTAGGTTACTTACTAGTTCCTGAGTCATCTTGTAGACTGGGCGCATAGATTTTCGATCAATAACATCACCGCTATCGTCCAAGTTCATAATTCGCTCAAAAGCAGTTATTCCTTCAGGTGATTCATTACTCATCTTCATAATAAGATCAGAGGTTGATCTTGTTGAATTTTCCTCAAGAAAATCCTCGACAAAATTAATTCTCTCAGCTGGCACGTCAATATATTCAGGTTCAACATATGCCTGAGCGGACATATGCGTCGTCATTGCCTGAAGTTTATCTACAGACACCTGATCAACCTCTGTTTTCAGTGCTTCTATTCCACTTGCTACTGCATCTTCTGGAGCTGCATCAGCCTCGATTGTCATGTCACCCAACCCGGTGGATACGTAACGGTCTATCTTGTCCATCAAGCTGCCTGGCTCGTTATTCTTGACTTCAAGTACCTGATCAAGTGTTCGCAGCAATCGTGGATTCTCCTGCCGCATCAAATCTATTGAGTCAATGAGGTTGCTGTCACCGTTTGTGTAAAGAAAGTCTTGGAGTTTATCAAGGTCTGATACCATTATTCCCCGTGATGTGCTGGTTCCGCGTAATCTAGCTGCGTTAATTCGCTCATTAATCTCGGACTGAATTTCATCTACCACATCTGATTCAGCTACCGTAGTCTTTAGCTCATCGATTGCACTAAATTCTCGTTCCATATTCGGCACTGCGGATTCCTGACTGTCACCGATTTTTACACCAGCCGCTTCTGCTGTGGTTCTTGCCTCTATTTCTGGCTCATCTATTTGAATACCCTCGCCATTCATCTGTTGACGAATAGACTCACCGTCACCTTCTGGTGATGGTGCATCTTCTGGAGCTGCATCAGCCTCGATTGTCATGTCACCCAACCCGGTGGATACGTAACGGTCTATCTTGTCCATCAAGCTGCCTGGCTCGTTATTCTTGACTTCAAGTACCTGATCAAGTGTTCGCAGCAATCGTGGATTCTCCTGCCGCATCAAATCTATTGAGTCAATGAGGTTGCTGTCACCGTTTGTGTAAAGAAAGTCTTGGAGTTTATCAAGGTCTGATACCATTATTCCCCGTGATGTGCTGGTTCCGCGTAATCTAGCTGCGTTAATTCGCTCATTAATCTCGGACTGAATTTCATCTACCACATCTGATTCAGCTACCGTAGTCTTTAGCTCATCGATTGCACTAAATTCTCGTTCCATATTCGGCACTGCGGATTCCTGACTGTCACCGATTTTTACACCAGCCGCTTCTGCCTGCTTCCGCCAGGCATCAATGGTTGACTCAGTCGCATCGTCAATGGTGACGGAATCAATTTTTTTGGCATTGATTGGGTTTTCCTCTCCGTAATACTTATTGACCGCAGTGTTGGGCGAATCTTGCTCAGGTAGCTCAAGGCCTTTAACATCAGAATCTACAGAGTCCTGGCTGAAAATGATGCTTTCCGCAAGATCTTCGGGTGACTCAGCGTCAAGATCAGCTTCTGTCAGATCACCAAAATCAAGTGAAAATGTTGCATCCCGGCCTATTAAATTGTACATTTCCTCTACTCCGCCCTGAATCTCTTCACCTTTGATATAAAGCTCGTTACCAATACGCATAGCTTTTTCGTGAGAAAGTTCAAAGTCATCTTCAAGCTTATCAGCAATTGCATGAATCATACCTTCTCCTTTTTCATCTATAGTTATTTCCTGTACACCAATCGCCTCTGGACCAGCCTCAACCGTCGCTACTCCTTCTGCCGAATCAACTGGTTCAATCGGTTGAGGGGTTTTTACTTCAGCTGAGTCTGCGGTCGTGGTTTCCAGATTGCTTTCGAGTGGATTCTCATTACCTGTGCCAGCCCCAACTGTATCGGCCCCGACTGGAGTGAGAGGATTTGATTCTACTGCCGTAGACCCAGTACTAGATGGTGTATCAGGAGCACCTTCCAGGATTTCTGGACTGTCGGCTGTAATCTTGGTTGTGCTATCGAATGAATCTGCGGCAGACTGCCCACCCCACCAGCCGAGTGTTTCTCCAAACATACGACCAAGATAACCCGCAGCAAAGAATGATCCGCTTACCGCACCAGCTGTTAACATTTCTTTTCTTTCGAACACTTTTCGAGCCTTCTTGATTTCCTCCTGGTCTTTAAGGCCCACACTGTCTCTCCATTTTTCAAACGGTGAAGTACCACCATTCTCTGATGGTGTTCCTGTGTATGAGTGTGTTCCCATGACCACCTGAGCTTTAGCAAGGAACTTTGTAAGATTCATTTTTGCAAAAGCAATGTCTGCCGGATCTGAACCAAAGTTCACAATTCCTTGATCAAGTTTATTTACCGCATACTCTATACGAGAATCCAATGATCTTAGGCGATTTTTTCGCTGATTTGATTCAGATTCAGAATCTTCGACCAAACTGATATCGCGTTCTAATCTTTCTATTAATCCTTTGGCATCCACAAACGCCCCGGCTTCATACAATTTCTGTCTAATATCATCACGTTTTAGTAATTCATCACGCCTTCCCAGTAACTGCTTTCTCTTTTTCTTTAACTCAGTAATCTGTTCATCGTCATCTCCATCAACAATCTGTTGTTCAGTGTCAGATATTTGGTCACGTATCTCGGTCAAATCTCCAATCCCTGACATGTTATCGATTCCACCATATCTTGCACCCTCCTCCTTTTTGCGTATTTTTCTCCCAGCCTCACGCTTGCCACGTAACGCCCCAACTGCAAATCCGGATGCAGCAGCTCCAATACCAAATGTTGCACTGGCAGTTGCCCATCGAGTAGCGGCACCACCTGCACCTATGGCGATATTAATAGCGTTCTTTTTATTAAATGCTCCTGTTGTGGTTTGCCACCAAACAGACTGATTGCTGATCTTTTCAATTTCATCACTAAGCCCTGGGTTAGTGTTGAGAAGCTGATTCATCTCTACTGCAAAATCTTTCTCATAAAGATATTCTGACACAGCAAGGTCATCACCTTTGAGTTCACCGTGATCAAGCTTTGATGCTGTCAGCTTTTTACGCATTTCGTCATAATTAGCCTTGCTCTCTTCATGCTGCTTATGCTGAGATCTTGTTGCTGAATCATGCTGCCATTCATGAGGAGTATCAGCCATTATTCTGGCAGCTTCATTATAATTTTGTATGATTTCTGCCTGCGCCTCAGTAGCACCTTCTGGAACTGAAATAAAATCTAATTCTAGCTCATCTGTTTCTTCGTTAATTCTAATTTCGAAATCAGCCTGATTAAGGCTGTCAAGCAATAGCTTTATGACCGCACCATGCTTTTCAACTCCACCGCCTTCAATCTCTTTAATTATTTGCTTCTTAAATGTAGCAGTATGATTTTCCTTCTCCAATCCTTCCTGAAATCTTACAGCATTGCTTTTCAGACTATTAAAAAAGTTTTTTAATCGACCACCGGCATCAGATTTCCATTCATCTGGGATTGTTGCATCCAGTGCATTCTCTCGTCGTTTCTCTGCTTCTGATTCTATGCGCCCCATCGTTAGCTGCGTAAGATTTTCGAGCACCCATCGCTGCTTAGCTGGGTCCTGTGGGAAGTCTTTAATATTTTTTAATTCTTCGTATGAGATACCAAACCGAGACTTGAATTTTTCCATCTGCTCAGTCTCATTGGCATTTTTTTGTGCATCTGGATTATCAGCTAACTCCTCAGATATTTCCTCTTCTGTCTCCTGAGCCACTTCACCCGCATTCGGAACAGACTCTAAATCCTCAGATGATGGAGCTACGTCACCGGGTCCTGGCTTATATTCAGATTCATCAATATTTATACTTTCAGATTTCTGAAGCTTCGTTATCGGATACAAACTATCGTCATCGTCAAACTTGGCATACTGATCACCGTCTACTATTTTGATTTTTTTTATCTCTTTTGGTTCCGGCCAACGACGTAATTCTTTTTCCATGTAGTAAACCTTGTCACCTTCATTTATCTTCTCGGTAGACTCCTGATTCTCGACCGATTCCTTGCTAGTAGTGTCAGACTCATCTATTGATTCAGATACATCTTTTGGCTTTTCTGATTTGGCTTCTTCTGCCTTATCAATCTCTTCTGGATTCTCATCACTCGCTTCCGTTGATGGTTGTTCTGAATTCATATTTTTTTTATTAGCATCTGACAAATTTTCATCTTCAGGGTTAGATGTATCAGAATTTTTAATCTTATCCCAGTACTTTGACATCGGTCCCATTTTATTCATATACGCTCTACCTTTAACATTGTTAGCATGCAAAAGGTCAGCCGCCTCGAATGCATCCTCCGGGTCATCAAACCATTCATCTAAATTTCGGTAATTTTCAATCTGCTTTCCAATTCGCTTCTTGATCTTTAGCTCGCTAACCCCACCACTAGTATTACCTTTAGCACTTCGGTTTCGCCATTGACCATTTTTACCAAGATAGTAGCTAGCACCATCAAACTTGAAGAAGAAACCATGCTCTTTAGCGGCTTCCCAGATTTCTTCATCAGTCTTTCCGCTCTTGATCATCTCAGCTACATTATGACGAGTGAAATCATTATAATCGTCCTTTTTCTCAACATCATTTACAAAGGTCTTCTTCTCTAGAGATTTCTCTGGACGTGACTGCTTTTCAATCGTTTCGGGTGACGATTCTGACTGCCTTTCTTTTGTCTGCTTCTTTTTTGACCTCTTATTAGATTTGGGCTTTGGCTGCGTAGACTCTGTCTTTAACACCTTCGACCCGGCATCTTCTAAATCACTTCCTGCATCAGACCTCTCTGCAGCAACATTTTCAGGTGTAGATTCTTTTCCTTGTCCTGCTTCATCACGCTTGATTTCTTCCGTATACTCCATTATCTCTGATGTATCTTGGTCTTCTCCTTCTTTTTGATCAGTCATAATTTGCTCTACGTCATCTTGCATTTGTTTAATCTTCTCTAGTGGTAATTTATCTAAATTTTGTTCCTCATAGATCTTGTACCACTTTTTCATTTCAGCTATCTTCTCTGTTTTATGCTTTAAGAACTCCATAGCAGACTGACGCTCTGACTGATCAGTTGGTGTTTCTTTGCGTATATTTTGATGTAAAAGTTGATTTTCAGATTTCATGATAATTACTAAAATTATGACTCCTTGCCTTTAGTCTTGGCTTTTGATTTGGCGATTTTATCCTTCTGTCTCTCATCAAGCTTGATTGAAAAATACATTAGCTGAGACCCGATATTTGCAAGATGCTTTTCGTAGGCTTCATTGCCTCCATCTTCTTTTACCTGCTCGTAAATTTTTCGTATCTTCTTTAAGGCACTTGTATATTCTTGATCACTATTGTAAGCAGGTGTTATTTCAGACCAGGTTACCTCTTTTTCTTCGGTGACCGTACCATCGGGCTGCTTGAACTCTATCTTTACTTGGCTTTTTTGCCGAGTATCATCCATAACCATTTTAGATTCACCGGTATAAAACCAGGCACCAGGGGTATCAAAATCGTTCACGCCGTCTAAAAGCACTGGGTCTCCGGCGGTGATAATTTCCGAAAGTTTTGCCTCTCTGCCTGAATCAAGGGCTGATTCAGGTTCAATCTCTTTTGACGTGAAGAGATCTTCCTTTTCTTTACTGTTGTCAGATACCTCTTGTGATTTAGTTTGCCCATCTTCGTTAACATTTTTTTTGGTCTTTGATTCAAATTTCTTATCTATTTCTTGTGAATCTTTTTTTGAGTCAGGGCTAGGCTTTTTTTCTATATTATTATATTCATTCAATTTCGAGCTCGAGGGTTGCTCCTTTTTGCTTGTATCTTTTGATTCGCTCTCCATATTTCCGCCTTCTCCTCCTTTAGAATCATGGTTTTTTGGAGGAGTTGGTACTGCATCTTTTTTTCGATCCTCTTCACCTTCGATTGATTGTTTCTTTCGACTTGGTCGTTTCGGGAGACTTCTGCTTTCATTACTATCAGTTTCCTGATCATCAATTTTCTTATCTAATTTTCTGGTTTCTTTACCTTTTTTGTTAAGTTCACCAAGCCTTGCATTATCAAAAAAAGATCCAGCTTCTCCATTCTCTTTTGCTTCTGCAATTTGCTCCTGAATAGAAGAAGCTGCTTCACTTTCGTTTTGTGGTGTAAGGTTTTCTGGCATATAGATGCGTTACTAGATTCATTATAACGCACAATTTGGTAGGTAAGAAAACCTACCGAGACTCGGTAAGAATTCTGGTGCCGGCAGGTGTAACAGCTACCGTATGCTCAAAATGTGCCGATAAACTACCGTCGTTTGTACGGTAGGTGTAGCCGTCAGAGTCAGCAAGAACTTCAGAACCACCAAGCCCTATCATCGGTTCAATAGCAATAACAGTCCCAACTGGTAGCTTTGGGCCGGTACCGGCTTTTCCATAATTTGGCACGGCTGGATCCTCATGCACGCTGTAACCAACCCCATGACCAACAAGTTCGCGAAAGATAGCGTAGTCATCACCGACTCGTTTCTGGATTGCTTCTGAGATATCGCCCACATGGCCGCCTGGTGTAATGGCATCAATGCCGGCATACAGTGCAGCTCGACAGGTTTCGAGAAGATCATCCTTCTCCTGTGTAGATTTACCAACCACAATTGTCTGAGCAGAGTCAGTAATAAGCCCATCATGAAGCAGCCCCATATCTACTGTCACCACATCACCGTCGGCAAGTACGTAGTCGCTCTCTGAAGGAATACCATGAACAATGGCATCATTAACAGAAACACAGACATGGGATGGATACGGCCGTGGAGCCCCGCTGGGTTGGTAATCAAAAAAAGCAGCTTCGTCCTCATCTGCTATCATCCCCTGAACCAAATTATTTAAATCCTTCACCGCCAGGCCTGGCTTGCAGGCATTAGCAAGATCAGAAAGAATACCAGACAGACGCCGTCCTCCTTCTGCGAGTTTTTCAATCTCTTGTGTTGTTTTAGTTTTAATCATGTAGGTTAATTGTACTTCTGATAGACTGCTGAATCTCATCTATTGCCCCCTCTCCATCGATCTGATTATATGAATAGTTATCAGAATCTTTATAAAATTCTACCACCGGTACTGTCTTGGCGTTGTACTCTTCAAGCCGGCGTTTGATGGCCCCGCGATGGTCGTCATCTCGGCTTCTCTCAGCCAGGCGTTCGTAAGTCACTGATTCCGGAAGCGTTAGATGTATGACCTTGACTGGTGTTCGGTCATAAAAAACAAAGGCTTCATCGAGCATTCTGGCCTCCAAGAGTGTTCGTGGGGATCCATCCACCACCAGATGCATGCCTTTACGGAGATCCTTTGCAAAGCCATCCGCCCAGAGACGAGACGCTAGAAAAGAGGGTTGTATATCACCTTTATTTAGCGATTCTCGAACGTGAAGGCTGGTTTCGCTGTTACCCTCCGCAAGCTCGCGAAACGCCGCTCCGGTCTCGAAATACAGCGTCTCTCTGTCTGATTCCCCGTGCAGGTACTCTACAATCTGGTCAGCCTGCGTACCTTTACCGCTACCTTGTGGGCCAAGAAATACAAATGTTTGTGGTTTCATGCCCATACAATAGCATAAGAGAAAAAACTTACATCCACCGATGACTGTGATAAGCTAGTGGCAATGAAGAAAACCATCATAACTATTGGAGGGCTACCTGGAAGCGGTAAATCAACCATTGCAGATAACGTGGCTAATGAGCTCAGTTGGGACAGATTCTCATCCGGAGATTTTACTCGCGAGATTGCCCATGAGCGCGGAATAACACTTTCCAAACTCTTAGAGCAGGCTGAGGATAACCCTGAGATTGATCGAGCGATTGACGCCAAAAATAGAAACCTTGTAAACGCTGAGGATATTGTTATTGATTCACGTTTAGCTTTCCACTTTATCCCGGACAGCTTTGCTGTCTACCTAGTAGTTTCTCTGGATGAGGGTGCTCGCCGCATTCATGAGGATAACCGAGAAACCCGTCTCAAATCAGGGGAAAACCTCTCGGAGATAGAAGAGACAAAAAATCAAATGAAGGAGCGGATTGCGGGTGAAAAGCGTCGATACAAAAAACTATACGATGTTGACCACACTGATCATGGTAATTATGACCTTGTCATCAACACAACGGATAAGGGTATTGAAGAGATAACAAAGAAAGTAATCTCTATGTACAAAAACTGGAAAAAGTCTTAAAAATTACTGTAGCATACCGAGACCGGAGACTGTTAATACATGAAAGATGAGTGATATCGTAATAGTAAAGAAGAATGCTCCAATTGTTGAGTACCCCATCACTCCCCTTAAAGCCATAATTAACAAGGGAAATCCGATTAACCATGCAATGATGCCGAACTCTTGCGCAGCGGCACCAACACCGACCCAGACAATAGATAATACTAAGGCGCGGGCCCAAGCACCCTTGCTTCGAGAATCAGTTACATAATCATGAACCAGAAGAAGAATAAATAATATCGCAAAGGCTATGAGGTATTGGGTAAACATATTTTTTATACTAACACAACCTAAGTTTGATCATGGATGCTGAATCAAACGATAGACAGAATGAGTATATTGTTTTATATTACTTCAGGAATCTCCCAACAGCAAATTACTCGCTACACTCAAGTGAGCACGGTAAAAGTCAGTACTCCGACTGGCGGAGTGCTGACGGCTCACCAAGTCTAGATAGCAATCTCTTCAGCTATTAATTGGTCCATACACTCAAGTGGACATCAATTTTCAAGTATTAAAAGACGTTATAGATAGTTTTAATACTGCCGCATGGCTATTTGTCCATCTAACCGCTTAATAAGATCAACCAGTACCGCTACAACAATAAGCAGTGCAGTACCTCCGATCGCTAACGTTGAGACACCAGTTACCTGCTGCATAAGAATTGGTAGAATAGCGATAAGTCCAAGGAATATCGCTCCAGAGAAGGTGATGCGAGTAAGAATATGTGTGATGTATTCGCGAGTGGATTCCCCTGGTCGAATTCCAGGAATAAAGGCACCGGATTTTTGCAGGTTTTCAGCCACTGAATCCGGTTCGAAAGTAATAGCTGTGTAGAAGAATGTAAATAGGAAAACAAGTACAAAGTATAGCGCTGCATAGATAAGATCACTTTCATATATACCCTGCAGAAACCCAGCAAACCCTGTAGCGTTTGGAGCTACACCCAGAAAGTTTATGATCATCTGTGGAAACAGCATAATTGAAAGTGCAAAAATAATCGGCATTACTCCAGCCTGATTAACCTTTAAAGGAAGATAAGTTGAAACCTCTCCGCTTCCCTGTCCACGCTGCTTGGCATACGTAATCGGCACCGGTCGTGCCGCCTCACTCACCACCACAATCCCCCAAACAATAATGGCTGATATGGCCACAAATCCAAGGTAGAGTGGGAGCTGATCTGGTGTGTAACTAAGAACAAGCTGATCAATTGTACTTGGTAGCTGAGCAACAATACCGGCAAAAATAAGTAGTGATATTCCGTTTCCGACCCCGAACTCAGTAATCAACTCACCGATCCACATAAGCAGTACTGCACCGGCGGCAATCACAATGATGTTAGTCATGAGGCTGAACCAGTCCAGGTTACCGATAATATCCTGTCGCTGTAGCAGGGTGAGAAAACCAAATGACTGCACGGCGGCTAGCGGCACTGTCAGTAGTCGAGAGTACTGTGTAAACTGCCGTTTTCCTGCCTGCCCCTCATCATGGTAGAGCGATTTCAGTTTCGGGCTCATAACCGTCAGGAGCTGCATTGTAATAGCAGCAGTAATGTACGGACCGATTCCAAGCATCACAATAGAAATACTGGAAAGACCACCACCGGTGAAAATATTTAAAAGTCCCAGGAACTGATTATCTGCAAAAAATGGAGCCAGGTTGGCTTGGCCGATTCCTGGTGCCGGAACAGTCGCAAGAACACGAAACAGGAATAGCCCACCTAGTGTATAGAAAATTCGCTTTCGAATAACCGGATCAGAAAAGGCAATCTTTACTTTTTTTAAAAATGTATTAAGCATATTTTTTTATGACCGCACCTCACCACCGACTGCCTCAATCTTTTCTCGGGCTGAGTCTGACACCTGACAACGAACAATTGATACTGCTGTAGAAATATCACCTTTACCAAGAATCTTTATCTTGGGTGTCTTCGCTCCAGACTTACGTACAAACCCATGCTCCACAAGATACTGAGGAGAGACGATGTCATTCTTTGTCGCCACTCTCTCAAGCTGTGCAACATTAACTGCCACAGCTTTCTCTTTTACAGGATTGTGCTTGTACCCACGAAGCTTTGGAATTTTCTTTATGCGATCGCGGATCTGTGGGCGCGGCGTACCACCAGCTCGTGCGAGCTGTCCTTTGTGTCCACGACCAGACTGCTTTCCGTGGGGTCCCCCACGTCCAATACGCTTCTTGCTGGCGCGACTTTTTGGTTTTAGGTCATGTAACTGCATAATTATTCTTCTTTAGCCTCAATTTTTTTAAGAGCCTCAACTGCTGCACGAGCGTTGTTGAGCTTGTTCTTCGAACGACTAATTAGCTTTGTGCTAACATCCTTGATCCCTGCCAATCGTACCACATCACGCACTGATGAACCGGACACAAGTCCTCGTCCAGGCGCTGGGTGCATATCAACTACCGAAGCATTAAACTTGGCAGAGATTGGATACGGAATCGTGTTGTCGTCTGTAAGCTCAATCTTAATAGAGTTCTTCTTTGCATTATTGATAGCTTTTCCGATAGCGTCAGAAATATCATTTGCTTTTCCGAGCCCTACACCAACCTTTCCTTTGTGATCTCCGGCCACTGCTGAAACTCGGAAGGAAAAACGGCGACCACCAGCAACAACTCGGGTTACGCGACGAACGTCAATAATTTCAGCATCAAATTCATCCCGACGACTACCGCCGCGACGACGCTTTCGCTTCTTTTGCTTCTTGCCGCTACGGCTATCACCCTTCTTCTTTGATGACTTGCCATCGGTCTTTTTGGTGTCGTCGGTTTTGTTTTCTTTTGTTTTGGTATCTTCTGACATATTTAAAATGTTAATCCGTTAGCACGAGCTGCTTCTGCCAAAGTCTCAATCCGGCCGGTATAGTTGTACCCCCCTCGATCAAAAACCACCTTGTCGATATCGGCCTTGCTTCCACGTTCGGCGATCGTCTTACCAACAGACTTGGCTGAATCCATAAGTGACTCATCAAGCTTTAGCTCTAGTGATGAAGCCGAAACAAGTGTTTCTCCGGTCACATCATTAATAAGCTGCGCATACATATGCTTGTTCGAGCGGTAAACGCTAAGACGTGGCTTATCAGCAGTACCAGAAACCTGCGCACGGATGCGGCGGTGTCGTTTCTGTCTTCGAGCTGTTTTTGGATTAAGATTACCCATATTAAAATTATCTATACTGCTTTCTTACCTTCCTTGCGGCGAATAATCTCATCAGCATACTTAATACCAGATCCTTTGTATGGCTCTGGTGTACGTACGTCGCGAATATTGGCAGCAAACGCTCCAACCAACTCTTTGTCAGGACCACTCACAGTGATTGTGTTCTTCTCGACTGATATTTCCAGACCTTCTGGAATATCAAGCTCGATATTGTGTGAGTACCCCATTTCAAGTGTCAGTGTGCTACCAGACACATTTGCACGGTAACCAATTCCTGAGAATGTAAGCTTCTTCCGAAAGTCCTCTGTAACACCAGAAATCATATTCTTAATGTGTGCTGCTGCTGTTCCCCACATTGAGCGAGCAAAAACAGTCTTCTTGTTTGGTGTTACTGTTATCTCTTCATCAGCAATCTCCACAGTAACTATGTTGTGTAGCTCTCGTTCTAACGTTCCGTTTGGGCCTTCAGCCTTGAATACACCATCTGTTATTGAAACAGTGACATTTTCAGGAACTTCAATTGGTTTTTTTCCGATTCTACTCATGATTATTATCTACTTCGAGAAACTACCAGATCTCAAACAGTACCTCGCCTCCAACATGCTGCTGGCGAGCCTTGTCACCAGTCAAAATCCCTTCCGGTGTGGAGAGAACTACATCACCAGCTCCACCCCGAACCTGTGGAATCTCTTTTATCCCAACGTAACTACGCCGTGACGGACCAGACAGACGACGTACGTGCTCAATCTTTGATGTGCCGTCATCTTCGTACGCAAGGTCAATAACAAGATTCTTTTTATTGTCTTCCTCATCCACAGAAACAGATTCAACATATGACTCACGCATCAAAGCCTTGGCAATACCTTCCAGTAGATTACTGTGAGGTAGTGAAATAGAAAGCTTCTGCGCAGCTCCGGCGTTTCTGATTCGGGTTAACATGTCTGCGATTGGGTCTACCATGATGATTTACGGATACCCGGAATCTTACCCTCATTGGCAAGCTCCCGAAACTCAATGCGATTAATTCCAAAATCACGCATAAAACCTTTGGCTCGACCACTCAAGAAGCTGCGGTTGTTTACCCGCGTTGGTGAGGAGTTGCGTGGAAGCTTTTGAAGCTCCTCCCACTTTCCTTCCTCCTTGAGACGTTCACGTTTTTCTCGGTATTTTTCAACCATGCGACGTCGCTTCTTATTTCTTTCTATTACTGATGTTTTAGCCATAATGTTTATTTACGTGTTTGATGCAAAAAAGGCCTAGAGGCCCTGCATACCGTCTGCTAGAGTAACAGCTGACAGTTGCAATGTCAACGAAATAGACGCTACATACAGCGCCTATTCCTCCTTTTCAGCCAACTTCTGAAACGGAATACCAATATGTTCCAGATACCCTTCAGCCGCAGCCTTGTTATCGGCTGTAGTGACAATTGTAATTCCAAGACCGAAGACATTCTTCAGCTCTTCATCAGATGTTTCTGGAAAAGCAGTATGCTCAGAGACGCCGATGGTAATGTTACCCATCTCATCAATTGTGTCTCGTGAGATTCCTCGAAAGTCCTTGGTACGTGGAAGCGTAAGATGAATCAACTTATCAATAAAGTTGCGCATCTGATCTCCACGCAGGGTTATTTTGTACCCAATTACATCACCCTCTCGTGTGCTGAAGGCGGCAATTGACTGCTTTGCCTTGGTTGCCATCGGTTTCTGGCCAGTTATCTGCGCCAGTCGATCCCGGATCAGCTCAATCTTTTCAGGGTCTGAAATGGAACCTATGCCCGATGTGATAACAACTTTTTCAAGTCTAGGTACCTCCATCTTGTTTTCGTATCCATGCGTCTCAGACAGAGAATCAAAAGCAGTTTTTTGTTTTTGTTGTAGTGTTTCAACCATAATTAAGATACTTTCTTAACATTAGAGGCGTGAACTGGCATTGCCTTTTCGATGATTCCGCCACCGTCAGAGGTGATCTTGGTGTGCTTCTTGCGAATATTCACACCCTCAACCACAACCCGATTTTCCTTCGGGATAACGCGGTCAACGGTTCCGGTTTTACCACGGTCGTTGCCGGCAAGAATCTTTACATTGTCGCCTTTCTTTATGTGCATACGAAAAAAATTATAAGATAAGTGTTTAGAGTATCAATCTACTTTATAGAGGTTGATGTCTCGACCCACCTACCGTTCTGAGCTCAGAAAGCGCAAAACGGTAGAAGCGTCTACACAACCTCGTTGGCCAAGGAGGCAATCTGCCCGTAGCCAGCCTCATTTAGCTCACGTGGAACCGGTCCGAATACACGGTTACCGATTGGATTGCCTGTCTCTTTATCAATTAGAACCACAGCGTTCTCATCGAAGCGAATGTATGATCCGTCCTTTCGACGCTTTGCCTTTCGTTGTCTAACAACAACTGCGTGCATTACATCCTTCTTTTTTACATCCTTACGTGGCTCTGCAACCTGAACAGATAATACTACCACCTCACCAATCTCGGCAGTTCGTTTCTTGGAGGCTCCGATCACTTTGAATACGCGACCGATTTTACCTCCGGCATTATCGCAAATTTTTACTAATGTCTGTGGCTGAATCATAATTAGTTACGAATTTTCTTAAGAATGAATCGCTTCTTCTTTGAAATTGGTCGAGTCTCCTCGATGATCACCTTATCACCTACTTTTGCAGACTCTTCCGGGTCGTGAACAAGCTGCTTTCCTTTCTTTTTAATATACTTGAGGTACTTTGGGTGCTTTTCAAAACGCTCAATCATTACCACAGCCGTCTTCTCCATGTCTGTAGAGACGACAGTTCCTTGTAGTTTTTTTGGATTTGGTGTTTTTTTAGCTTCAGTCATAATATTGAAATAAATTAAGCGAGCTGTCGCGAACGTAGCTCGGTTAGAATACGAGCGATATCTTTCTTGTTCTGGCGCTTGTCACGAACATCCTCCCCGCTAGCACCTGTGAGTGAGAATCGCTGCTCACGAAGCTCTTCCCGCTTCTCTGAAAGCATTTTTTCTAGTTCCTTATCACTTTTTTTCTTGAAGTCAGCCATAGTATTAAGAGTGATCTCGTGTTACAAACTTTGTCTTTACGGGTAACTTGTTTGTTGCCTTGCGAAAGGCTTCGCGAGCCACATCCTCAGTGACACCATCAATTTCAAAAAGCATTCGACCAGGAAGTACTTCTACCTCATATCCTTGAAGGTCTCCTTTCCCGGATCCCATGGGTACCTCCGGAGCCTTAGCTGTGTAAGGACGATCTGGAAAAATACGTACCCACATCTTTGATGCCTTTCCGGCGTGCCGCTTTGCAGCTCGGCGTGCAGCCTCAATCTGATTTGAGGTAATTCGCTTGTATGTCAGTGTCTTAATACCGTACGAACCGAAGGAAACATTTGTACCACGGCTAGCAACCCCGATCTTGTCGGGATTCCTTCGCATCTTATGCCACTTGCGGTGTTTTACTTTCTTCGGAAACAACATAATTAGTTTTTTGTATCGTTATCAAATATCTCACCTCGGTAGATCCAGACCTGTACTCCGATTGCTCCGTACGGGAGGCCGGCAGTTTCACGAGCAAAATCAACATCGGCCCGGAAGGTCTGAAGAGGAATTGGTCCTTTTTTTACCTGCTCCTGACGTGACATATCTGCCCCACCAAGACGACCGGCAATAGAAATTCGCACTCCTTTCACATCACGGTTTGCCATTACCTTGTCCACTGTCTGTTTCAAGGTTCGGCGATACGGGAAACGACGTTCTAGACCACTGCGAACCATCTGCGCCACAATAGCTGCATCTGATTCTGGTGAACGAACCTCCTGTACATCGATAGCGATGTGCTCAGGCTTCTCCAGTTCCTCCTTTCGGATAAGCTTATCAATTCCATTCTTCAGCGTCTGAGCATTCTCACCGTTACGTCCAATCACCAGACCAGGACGACTGGTCTTGATGATGACGCTTAGCTTTCCTTCGCTTCGCTCCATTTCAATAGAGCTTACGTGGTGTGTTCGCGTCTGCTCTTCGAGATATTTACGAATAATGGTATCCGCTTTGAAATACTTGCGGTACTGATCATTCTCAGAAAACCAGTGCGACTTCCAGCCGCGCAGGGTTCCGATTCGATGTGCATATGGATGTACGGTATGTGTCATGTGTGAAAATTATAAGTGGGTGATAAAAATGTGCACCCACGATTCTGATCACAGATTTCTGTAGTCAGAATCGTAGGAACAGTGTGTCTACTACTCGTCAGCCTCTCCGAGGGTGACGGCAATGTGACTTGTTCGTTTGTTAATGCGAGTAGCTCGCCCTCGAGCACGTGGTCGGAAACGCTTTAGAGTCGGCCCCTTATCGACAGTAATGGTTGAGATGACAAGATTATCACGTCGCTTTCCATCATTTTCCTCCGCATTAGCAACAGCTGATTCAATCAGTTTTGCCATCGGTTTCGCGGCACGCTTTGTAAGGAAACGTAGTTTACGTAGTGCTTCGTCTACTGTCTTTCCTCGCAGCTCATCAGCTACAATACGTACTTTGCGAGGTGACTGTCGATACTGTGTCAGTTTAGCCTTCATATATAGATTATGAAGTCTTCTTAGCCTGCTCCTTAGCAGCCTGTGCCTGACCACGCTCAGCCTCCTGCTTCTGGGCCTCAAGTTTCTTCTGCATTCGACCACCATGCTTATGAAACGTACGTGTTGGTGAAAACTCTCCGAGTCGGTGACCAACCATATCCTCTGTGACAGTCACTTCAATGTGATCACGACCATTATGAACACCAAATGTGAACCCCACCATGTCTGGTGAGATCTGACTGTTGCGTGCCCACGTCTTAATAACTCCAGCCTTTTCTGGAGTCGTGTCAGCAATCTTCTCCTGAAGATTGATATCAACGTATGGTCCTTTTTTCAGTGATCGTGTCATATAAGATTGGTTAGCAGTGTAAAAATCCCGCCACGGCGGGACCTTAACCGCCCACGCATGGTAGCAAAATCGGGTAGAATGTCAACTCATATAGTTGCCAAAAGGTCTTTGTTACGCTATTATTTTAATCAGGAATCACCTGAGGAGTAAACGTTGCGTTTCAGGTGCGTTTTTTTCACATAACTAAAACCAACAATAAAAGGAGTAGTAAAATGCCAGAAAAAAAAGCAAGTGTTGTAGTTCATGGAAGCAAGTCTGCTAGATTTCGACCCGAAATCCCCAAAAGCCTTCTTGTTATACATCCGGTTAGCGATGACTTTGAAAGATTAAAAGTTACAATCCAGTTGCCAAGCGGGAGATTTGGCGGCAACGAGGTTTTGTCACTTGTAAAATGTGCTTTCAGCAATGCTGGAGTTGCGATATTAATCCAAAGACCCGATAATCCCAGCCTTCAACCAGAAGACTGGAGAGAACCGGTACTTTCTCAAGGATGGAAAGTAGTTGGAGGTAAATTAATAAATCTGGACTGGTGCCTGAAGACAAATCAATGTGACAGCATTAGCTCATTGCTACAGACGCACTTTCGGAACTTTGGGCTTGATGATCTTGGCTGGGAGAAAAAAGAAGCCAACGGAAAATACGCAGGCCTGCGTATTTTCAGAACAAAAACAAGGAGTTAATATAACTCAATAAAAAACCCACATGTTATTAAACATGCGGGTTTTCTTTTTATGGAAATCACCAGTAGAGGCGACTTTAAACATTCGAGCAAGGCCCTCTGTTTTGTTCGGGCTTCGGAAGTACGAGACTGAGATATGAAAAAAAACGCCCGCTGGGCGCCTTTTTGTGCCGAAACAAAATAGTAGTGTGAGCTACTTTTTCTTCTTCTTGCTCTTACGTCGAGAAACAATCAACTTGTCTGAGTACTTCTTGCGATTGCGGGTCTTTTGACCCTTTCCGGCCGGCCGACCAGTATATGTCTTCTCGCGCTTAGTACCACGGGTGTGGTGCGCCTCTCCTCCTCCGTGTGGGTGATCTACCGGGTTCATGGCCTGACCACGAACGGTTGGACGCTTTCCAAGCCATCGGTTTCGTCCCGCCTTTCCGATAACACGCTGACGATGCTCTGGGTTAGATACAGCACCAACAGATGCAAAGCATTCTCGTGACACCTTGCGAATCTCACTTGATGGCATCTTCAAGGTTACATACTTCTTTCCTTTTGCGGATACCTCGGCGCTGTTTCCTGCTGAGCGAGCAATCTTTCCGCCACCCTCCGGCTTTAATTCAATATTAAAAACACTTGTTCCTACTGGAATATTTTTAAGTGCCAGTCGGTTACCGGGCTTTACCTCTGTCTCCTCAGCAATGGATACTTCGTCGTCGACTGATAGCCCCTGCGGAGCCAACATGTAGCGACGATCTCCATCAGCAAAGAGTAGTAGTGCAAGATACCCGGACCGATTCGGGTCATACTCAATAGACTCGACCTTTGCGGGAATGTCCTGTTTGTCACGAAGTGAGAAATCGATTGTTCGCACACGTCGCTTGTGTCCACCACCCTTGTGACGAGTTGTGATCTTTCCAGTATTTCCACGGCCACCAGTACCCTTACGTGAGCTCGTAAGCTTCTTGTGTGGCTTAGAGCGAGTTACCGACTTCTTGTGATCAGAAAGTCGCGTGTGTCGCTGCGATGGTGTTGTTGGTCGTGGGTCTTTCATAAAATTTACATTAGCTCGATTGAATCACCTTCCTTTAGGTGTACGTAGGCCTTCTTTAGACCACCCTTTGTTCCAGGCTTTGCTCGGCGTGATCGAGGAGATACCTTCTTGGCCGGAAGTGTAACGGTTCGCACCTTAATCACATCAACGCCGTAGACATCCTTTACTGCCTTTTTGATCTGAGACTTGTTTGCACCAGCCTTTACAACAAATGCATAAATTCCATCATCAGTCATGTAGGTCGCCTTCTCTGTTACTCGTGGTCGCACTAAAACATCATGACGGCTGTTATCAACTCGCTTGGCTGGCTTGGTGGCAGTTACAGCCTGTGATTCATCGTTCTCTTCTTCAGAGACTGAATCATTCTGAACTACTTCTTCTGCATTCTTATTTTTTTTGTTTCCAAATAAAGCCATAATTAAGTGGTCTTAGCCGTAACTCGTGATTCTAATATTTCAAACACCTTTGCTGGTTCAGCAATGATTGTATATTTATATGTCAATAAATCAAGCGCATTCACATTTTTTGCCAGCTGCACATGAACATTTCCAAAGTTCTGGAATGATAGCTCAACATTCTCGTCTGCTTCCGGAAGAATGATTAGTGCAGCTTTGTTGCGACGATCCTCAAGCGGAGCATACCCTTTAACCTCGGAAAGGCTCGTTAGTATTTTTCGAGCCTCTGCTGCTGACGGCTCCTTGAATGAAAGCTTGTCAACAAACAGCACTTCTCGGTCATCATACTTGCCTGATAGAGCAGAAATTACCGCCTGACGTCGCTCTGACTTGCTTACCTTGCCACCAAAGTTACGTTCATTACTTGGGCCAAATGTAACTCCACCACCACGCCAAATTGGTGATCGAACCGAACCATGTCGGGCTCGTCCTGTTCCTTTCTGACGCCATGGCTTTCGCCCACCTCCGGCTCGATCCCGACGATCCTTCGTCTGCGCTACTGGCTGACGAGCATTGTTGCGAGACACTGTAACAACACGGTGAAGAAGATCAACACGAGGCTTCTGCCCGAACAAAAGGTCCGGCAGTGTAAGCGTCTCGACAGACTCTCCAGCTACGTTGTATACAGAGGATTTCATAATTAAGCAGTTTCTTTAGTTGCGTACGTCTCGCCATTAATCTCGACTGTAGATCCAGCAGGTCCTGGAATACCACCACGGATATAGATGATGCTTTCATCGGCATCGATGTGAACGATTTCAAGATTCTGAACAGTTTTTTTATCACCACCCATGCGACCACCCATGCGAGTTCCTTTAAATACATGGCTTGGGCCAGTGGCTCCAATAGAACCGGGTCCACGTTCTGGTGATTTCTGTCCACCGTGTGTACGGCGGCCACCACCAAACCCGTGTCGCTTTACCACACCTTGGAACCCCTTTCCTTTCGTAGTGCCGGATACGTCAACATTGTCGCCAACAGAAAATTCTGCAATCTCAATTGTGTCGCCGGCCTCTAGATTTATGTCCTCATCACTATTTAGTCGGTACTCACGAAGCAGCCGAAAGTAGCTACCATCTTCTCGCTTGGCAGCATCGCTTTGTTGTGGCTTTGGGGTGTTCTTCTCAGAACGACTACCGTACCCAAGCTGGTATGCAGTGTAACCATCAGTATCTGATGTCTTTACACGCACAACCGTCAGTGACTCAACAGCCACCGGTGTAACCGGGTGAGCATTTCCGGCCTCGTCAAAGACCTGTGTCATTCTTTTCTTTTTTCCAAGTGTGTATTTCATGATTGTAAGTTCAGTACTTTCTGTTCAGATAAATACTGCAAAGAGATAGTCACTCAGCACCACTTTTGCGCTCAAACTATAACAGTTTTGCCGGCAAAACACAAAGCCAGGATTGAAAAACCGTCGTTTAAGTTACAAAAGTGGTGCTGAGTTGAGGGGTGTAGTACTAGATTTAGTAACTACTCATCACCCTACACCATCTGCACATCAATACTGACACCCGCTGGAAGATTTAGGTTTGTCAGTGCATCCATCACATCAGCATCTGGGTCCTGAATATCAATCAAGCGCTTGTGTACACGCATTTCATACTGTTCTCGCGCATCGTTGTGTACAAAGGTCGATCGATTAACCGTGTACTTCTTTGTTTCGGTTGGTAGCGGTACTGGACCGGCTACCTCAGCCTCGTACCGAATAGCGGTATCAAGGATCTGCTGTATTGATGAGTCAAGGATCTTGTGATCATAGGCTCGCACACGAATGCGGAGCTTCTGACCTGTATCAGTTTCGGTAGCTTGCGCCATAACTATTCTGTAATCTTCGTTACAACACCAGCCCCCACTGTCTTACCACCCTCTCGGATAGCAAAACGAGTTCCGTCTTCAAGAGCTACTGGGTTGATCAGCTCAATCTTGAATGTGGCTGTATCACCCGGCATTACCATTTCTGTTCCTTCCTCAAGCGTTACTTCACCAGTTACGTCCGTAGTACGGATGTAGAACTGTGGCTTGTATCCAGAGAAGAATGGTGTGTGACGACCTCCCTCTTCCTTGGAAAGTACGTACACCTCAGCTTCAAAGCTTGTGTGTGGAGTTACTGAGCCTGGCTCAGCAATGACCTGTCCACGTGTGATGTCATCCTTCTTCAAACCACGAAGAAGAATTCCAGCATTGTCACCAGCCTGTCCTTCCTGAAGCTGCTTGTTAAACATCTCGATTCCGGTAATTGTAGTTTTCTGTGTGTCCTTGATACCTACAATCTCGGCTTCGTCACCAACATTCATCACACCACGCTCGATTCGTCCGGTCGCAACTGTTCCACGACCCTCAATTGAAAAGATATCCTCAATCGGCATCAGGAATGGTACGTCGGTTTCACGAGCTGGCTCTTCAATCCACTCATCAACTGCATCGATAAGTTCGATAACAGCCTTAGCCTCTTCGCTTTCAGCATCATCAGACTCAAGCGCTTTTAGGGCTGAACCGCGGAGTACTGGAGTGTTTTCACCATCGTAATCGTACTGTGTAAGTAGCTCACGAATCTCTTCCTCAACAAGGTCAATCAACTCTGGATCATCAACCATGTCGGTCTTGTTAAGAAACACAACAAGACGAGGTACACCAACCTGGCGTGCCAGGAGGATGTGCTCACGAGTCTGTGGCATAGCACCATCAGTCGCAGCTACCACAAGGATAGCTCCGTCCATCTGAGCAGCACCGGTGATCATGTTCTTGATGTAGTCGGCGTGTCCAGGGGCATCAACGTGAGCATAGTGTCGGTTAGGAGTCTCGTACTCAGTGTGAGCAAGAGCAATTGTAATACCACGATCCTTCTCCTCAGGAGCATTGTCGATCTGGTCGATCGCCTTCTCCTGTGCGTCATACCCTTCAGTGTTATAAAGGGAGTGAAGAATTGCGGCAGTAAGTGTTGTTTTACCGTGGTCAACGTGGCCAATTGTACCGATGTTGACGTGTGGCTTGTTTCGTTCAAAATCTGCCATAATAAAATAAAAACTAAATTCTAATAATGCTAATAAGATCTCAAAGCTTTCTCGATATTCACGGACGCGAACGCGCGAGAACAAATCTTGGCTCGCGACCATGCACCGAGCAGCTGTACTGAAATCAACACGCCTCGCTTCCCGCGATAAAAAAGCCCACGCGGCTGTGAGGCTGAGGGTCATAGTAAACAAAATGAGTCCGAGAGTCAAGGGTCGTTCGTGCCTGTCTTTTTCACAGATAACAACTGTAGTTAGAAATTTTAGTTATTACACTGAAAAGTAATGCCTATTGATTTATAAGGCAGATTCCTGTCGTCCCTCCCGACTTACATTAAGATCATCGATCAGTACGTGGTGTGGGTAATCAAGCACGTCACGGATTAAGCGGTCGTAGGCATTGTGCCGGTAATCAAACTCCTCCTTGGTTAGATGCGTGTAGCGAAGCTCGGTACCAAATGACTTCTCGATTCGTGAAAGAGAACGAGCTAGCTTTGTTGTATCAATCCCGCTGCCAGAGATAAGAACATCAATCGGACGATCATCGATTCCGGAAAAGATTCCACTCAGGATTAATAGTGACACATCCCCGACTCGCTCAAGACGTTTCTTTATATCTTCTGGTGTAATGTCCTGATGCTGCAGAACAATATCATGCAGCGGTCGTCGCAGGCTGGAGTTTCGATTTAGCTTCCAAGCGGTAATTGACTGACCATTGGTGTAGTCCTTATCCTCGACCTCTATCAAAAGATCGATGGCGGTGAGATCCTGTGCATGCGCACGAGCTGTTGTTGAAGCAACATCAGTTCGCTCGGCGATATCACTAGCCGAGAATTTCTTCTGTGGCTGAAATAAAAATGTTCGTAGAATCCGGACGCGGGCTGCGCTGGAAAAAAGTGTTTCAAGTGTTTCCATACAAAAACGATTTTAACACATAAAATTATTCTGAATAAAAAATATGTGTGGTTTAAAAAAACTCCTACCTAATATGTAGCCAGATACAGGTTTGTGTATTTAACATTTATTCGATTTTTGCCTCTTCTTTTTTTATTCTCTTTGTTTTTGCCACTCTTCGTAATGATCTCCGGTTGTTTTTTGGACTAACCCATTAACCTGATCAACCTTATTCTGTAGCTCCAGCAAATGTGATTTTATTTCCATGACAAAACCTTGCACTCTTAATGGAGTGGTGAGTCGAATATACAAGTAAGACTCCTTACGTCCAGGTAGAAAAACTAATACTCTCGACCAAAAAAATCGTTATAGTGAGAGCCCACCAATTTACAGGGGCACCGCCTACCCCAAATAGACAAAGACTTTGTCTAAATAAGAGCCACCTTCCTTTGAAGGTAAACGTAATTTAAGAAATAAATTCACGAATATCTCTGTTTTTTAGGTTATTTATTATTGTTCAAGAACTAATTTTGCTTTACTGTATATATAAGCTAATTGTCAATTTTCTTTTTCTTATACACGCAACAAAAAAACCGCCCTGAAGGCGGTCTTTTCATTGCTCACAAAAACTGTTGGTTATTTTAGTTCAACAGATCCTCCAGCCTCTTCAATAGCCTCCTTCATCTCTTCCGCATCTTCAGTTGCAACCTTCTCCTTTAGTACGACTGGTGCATCCTCAACAAGTGCCTTGGCCTCTTTTAGGCCGAGCCCAAGTGCGCTCTTTACTGCCTTAATTACACCAATTTTTGAGTCACCAAAATCAGTAAGCTCAACGTCGTATGCATCCTTCTCCTCTTCCTCTTCTCCACCACCTCCTCCGGCAGCAGCTACCGCCTGAGCAGATACACCCCACTTCTTCTCAAGAAGCTTCACAAGCTCATTCAGCTCGATTACTGGCATGCCTTCAACCTGCTCTACGATGTCAGCAAACTTTTCTGGTACCTCTACATCCTCACCTTCATCTTCTGCTTCCTCCTCGGCCTCCTCTTCTGTTTCTTCTTCCTTCTCTTCAGCCACCTCTTCTTCTTTAGTTTTCTCTTCTGCCTCTTCTGTATCTTCCTCCTTGTTTTCTTCCTCCTTGTTTTTTTCTTCAGCCATAAATTAGGTAAAAGTTAAATGTGTAAAATAAAACGCCTATTGATTACGCCTCCTGCTTTTGTGCGTATTGATCAAGTGCTACTGCAAAACCGCTAATAGGTGTGCTGATCAGGTTGACGAACATTCCTCGCAGTTCATCAGTTGATGGGATCTGAGCAATCTCCATCATGCTTTCCTGGTCACGATATGACTCATTGAAGATTCCACCAACAATCTCAAGCTCTTCACCGGCATCCGCATCAACTTTAAAGTTATACGGACCGCGAGCCGAAGCTGTTTTCCCAGGACCGTACGTAACGGCAATCTGACCGGGAAACTCTGGCTTGTCTCCAGGGATCTCTGCATCATCAAGCGCTACCCCAAGCAGCGTCTTTTTCACAACCTTTAGCTGGACATCATCTTCACGAAGCTGACTTCGCAGCTCGTCCAGACGGGCAACAGACAAACGATCAAAACGAACAAAGGTGATAGTTTGATCCTGATCCAGAATCTCTCCAAGATTTTCAAGCACCTCTGTCTTTTGTGTTCGTGTTAGTGCCATGTGAGATAATTTTATCTAGTAATGTTCTTCTCTTTTCAGCATTCTCCGCTAAATTTGCTTATGTAAATAACAAAAAAGCGGTGGCGCCAAGGCCACCGCAACGTATCCAAAAAATAATCTGGAGTCTGTGCGGCCTCGACAGGTCTTAATGGATGCCTGTTGTCTTTGGCGCTACAGAGTGAATATAACAATAAATTCGTTGCATGTAAACCTAACTACGGAAAATTCTAGCGGCTGAATAAAAAAGCCTCCGATAAGATATCGAGGGCTTTTAAATGAAATTTATCTTATCACCTAGCTAGAACGTGGGATGTAAAGTTCCTGCAGGTTTCGATGGGGTGAGAAAATATCTCGCAACCAATGCGAGTAAGCATATAAAAATATATAAAATTATATACCTATACAGCACACCTGTTTCCACTCCTGCAGATGCAATACTGCCAGCATAGTATCCAACATAAACGGAAGCAAAAAAAACTGTAAATAGTGCTGCTAGTTTTTCAGTGTAAGCTGTTATACCTATTGCAAAAATGATACCTGTTGCAAGGCCTGCACCGGGTCCAAAATACGCACCCGTTACAAAGCTAAGTAAGACAGCTACACATGACAGGATTGAAAAAATCCAAAAAAGATCTTTCCCTGAACTTTTTCTGAAGACAAGTAATGCTAGTGAAAATATGCCTATTGATGGAATAAGTATCCAGAACATTGTGATCAGTATCATTCTCACAAAAGCAACTGGCTCAAGAAATACTTCTCGACTACCTGGAACTGAGACAGCTTGACCATCAACAACATAGAAATCAGTCGTTATCTTTTTCTGCCTCACATCCACTACGGGAAATAACTTCACAGGAAACGCTGATTCATATTTTTCCAGCTGAAATATCTGCTCATTTCTTTGCTGGCTCATCTTTTCCGATGTAAATGTACTGCTTGGTGCATCGCGGTAGATTAGATCAATGGTATTAGGTATAAACACCAATAGTGGTAGTACAATTACTGCGATTATTAATTTTTCCATAACGTGATCTTTGTTTTGAATTCTGATTTGTTATAAGGTATTTCTACTTATACAGTAGTATAAAAAACAAATAAGTCAACCTAATTGCATGGCAACAATAAACGCAGGCTCTGCTGCCTGCGTGTTCGTAAAGCATGTTGTATCCAAGTGCTAGCGAATTTTGTAGATAACCTGAACACCTGTCTGAATACGATTTTCACCGATTGGGATCTGTGGAGAAGCACCACCCATACCGGCATCATTAGCCATAGCAGACTGCTCCATACGATACATTGGTGATACACCACCTAGTTCGTTATAACCAACAATCTTATCAAGGCTTACACCAAGCGCTTTTGCTAATTCCTCTGCATTTTCACGCGCATCAGCTATAGCATTCACAAGTGCCTCTCGCTGCACCGACTCTTCATCCTCGACAACAAACTGCAATGATGAGACATTGTCGGCACCTCGACTTCCAACACCGCTTAGAAGCTCACCTGCCTGCTCGGTATCATTAACTGTAATTTCGAGATTCTGAATTACCTCATAACCAACAAGCTCTCGCTCTCCTCGTGGTACACCGATACGTGTGTTGTTGTACTCGTACCGTGGTGAGATATTGTAATTGATTGTCTTAATATCCTTCTCCTCAACACCAGCCTCCTGAAGATAATCGATAATTTCATTTATTGTTTCAGCTGACTGTGCCTGAGCAACCTCTACTGTTTCTGCCTCATTTCTGACACCGACAGTAAATCGAGCTGAGTCAGGAATAGCGGTAGCTTCACCGGTTCCGTTTACAGATATTGTGTTCTGTACATCCTGAGATTGCCCGATATATGCTCCTTGACGAATCTGATTTACAGACATCACCACAAAGAAGAAGGTGACGATAAGTAGTAAGGCCAGGACTGTTTTGGTTACTGCAGTAGTATATTTTTCATCAAGGTATGTCATAGTTAAATTTAGTTAGTGGTTGTCGTTGCAGCTGCTTCTGTAGTTTCCGCCTGTGTGCTTTGTGTAGCCACAAGGTTAATTGTCACAGATACGTCATCAGCAATTGCGCTGTCACCAAGATCATTAAAGAATGACGGTGATCCATATCGAACCCCCCATTCTGTGCGGTTAATTATTGTTGTTCCGGTTATTGCAAGCTCGCCATTGATGCTTCCAATTATTGTCGGAAAGGTTATTTCATTTGTCTCTCCTTTAATAGTTAGGTCTCCGGTTACGTCGTACTGTGTGTCGCTTCCGTCAACTGCCTGAACATCGGTAATTACAAATTCTGCCTCCGGAAACTCATCTGTGGCAAAGAAGTCTTCACTACGTAGGTGGCTTGTTAGTCGATCCACCCCAACACTTGTGTTTGAGGTTTCTGTGGCAGTAATCTCGGCCGTATTCAAAGTTACTGTTGCATTTGAAACAATGCCGGCAGAAACAGAAACTGTTCCTGTTGATACTGGGATAAATCCTTTGTCGCTGTATCCATCAACAAAGCTCTTTTCTGCCTCCCAGGAAACCGTTGAGGCTTCAGTATCTATCACGTAGTCACCATCTCCTACAGCGGCTTCTAGATCTGACTCTGTGCTGGTTGCAATATCATCAGTTGATGTAGCTGTGTCCGTTGGAGCATCTGCGGTGTCCCCACCCATTACAAAGAAAATTATTACGGCTAAAATCGCGAGTCCTATGATTGTAAATATTGTTTTCATATAGATCCATTATATTAGTTCTGCTCTAGATAGCAACAGATTGACTAAGGGGGCAATCAATGCTGTTATCAAATCTATTCCCACGGGATGGGGAATTCTTTATACTCCTCTAGCAGCTGCTTTCCGTAGACAAGCCGAGAAATAGCCTCGGCGGTAAGCTTGGCATCCTCCAGCGCGTTATGCTCTCCACGCTCTTCGGAAATACCAACATATGTAAATACGAAATCAGAATCAATCCCAGAGCGACCATCCTTTTGTGGTATGGATTTACCTGCCTGAATTAAGTGCATCCAGGCCAGTGAATAGGTATCGACAACACGGTGCGCAAAAGGGTATCCGAGATCGCTTCTGACAGCCTCTGCTAGTAAGAAACCCGTATCAAAAGTAACGTTATGCCCAGCAACGTCCGTCTCTGCACAACTTTCAACCCAAGCAAAGAAAGACTCAAGGAGTTCGCCCGGCAATGGCTTCTCCGGATCAGTGACTTCAGCTTCAGAGAAGCCATTCACTTCCAATGCTTTGTCATGTATCTCCGCTCCTTCCCAAATCCGACACTCACCATAAAACTGATTCTCTGGATTCTCAAACTCCAACGCTCCGATTGAGAGCAGCGAGTTCTTTTGTGGATCCAGGCCAGTTGTCTCTGTATCAAGTACGATCATTTATTTTCCTCTTTAAACTTACTTTGTTTTTCGATTTTCTTATTATCCGACTCGACCATGGCATCAAGAGCCTCTGACATCGAGATATCCAGTTCGTGAGCAATATAGAGAGTTTCGGCCAGAATATCCGCCAACTCATCTGCGACAATATCCCTCAGCTCCGACTCAGACTTCTCCTCATCAAACCGCTCTCCGTCTAGTTGCATTAGAGCCTTGGTAAGGCTCCCGATCTGATAAGTAAGGTCACGGGCAGCAATGTGATAATTCCACTCAACCGTCGGTGTATTCTCGTCGTAATTTGAAAATGACTTGATAACCAATTCAGTAGCTTCTGAAAGTGTTTTATCTTTTTTTATTATTTTATGTTAGTACTCTATACCTTAATAAATCACCATGAACGTAAATCGTGCTCAGGTGAGCAGAGTTCGAGGAACCGCAGGTGCTGACAAAGAAATCTGCCAACTGATACGATTGGCTCTTTATTTGAAGCTACGGAAGTAGCTTCAATACATCCCACCATGCATCTATGTAGGACCCACGCTCATTCTGATGCTTTAGATAATACGCATGCTCCCAGACATCCAGACCGATAATTGGCGTATCTCCGGTCAAGTACGGTGAGTCCTGATTAGCTGTTGAATAGATATGTAGTTGACCACCTTCGTCCCGAACCAACCATGCCCACCCAGAACCAAAGCGACTACCTGCAATCTCGGCAAACTCGTCCTTGAATCCCTCGACTGATCCCCAGGCCTCCTCAATCTCAGAGACAAGCTGTTGATCAATTTCTTTTTCTGGCCCCATGATCTCCCAAAAAAGCGAGTGGTTGGCATGACCACCGCCATTCTGCCGGATTACTGTTCTGTCCTGATCAGAAACATCTAGATCCTGTAGATTTTGCAGCAACTCCTCAACTGACATGTCGGCCAGATCGGGGTATGAAGCCAGGGCTGTATTTAGTTTCTTTACATAACCAGCATGATGCCGATCATGATGAATTTTCATTGTCTGCTCATCAATAGAAGGATCGAGTGCGTCGTAAAGATATGGTAGTTCTGGTAGTTCGTGAGACATAGTGGGTGCTGATTAGTAAGTAATGACTCTATTATACGCAGATTACCCTAATATAAAAACCCGCCATCCATTGGCGGGTTTTTATATCCTTTAACAAGACCTTGTGCTACTCTTCTTTCGAACCCTTATCCTCTTTACCGTCTTCGGATTTAGTGTCAGATGACTCCTTACTGTCATCATTCTCATTGTGATTCGCATCAGATGAATCATCTTCTGAATCTGCCTCATTAGTATCTTCCTCAGAAGACCAATCATCATCACTATTTTCTTCATCATCAAGAGACCAGCCGTCCTCACTACTTTTTTTGTCTTCTCTGGAGGACTTGTCTGCGTCCTTATCATTTTTAGACTCCTCGGAAGACTCATCCGGGTTACGTGATCCAGCGTAAATCGCGTCTCCAAATCCGAGAATCGGCCAGAAAATAAATGGGAAGAAAATAAGACCAAATGTGAACGCAAGCCCTTTTCCAAATAGTCGAGACATCTCGTAATTAATGATTGTCTGTACGATAGAGATTATGAATCCAGATAACAGTACAATGACTGCCAAAGCAGTGACAACAGGAGGTACCCCGCCAAACACTGGTGCGATACTCATACCACTCACCACAACCAACGGAATAATCGGTAGCAGGTATGCTGCAATCCACCACCCGGATAGTCCCGCAAGTCGAAGCATTACATACTGGTTGTAAACCGGAACAATACCCTCCCACCCTTTTCTGCCTGCCTTCTCGAATGCCTTCCATAATCCAGCCAGAGTCATCACAACAATGATCAAGCTAATTATGATATCTATAATTTGTGTTTCCATATCTGTATATTTTTATATTAATAAGATAATTTCTGTCTATGCAGATAATATCACAGAAATTTACAGTATTCACTTTGCCGGCAGGGCTCAATGGGTCGGTTCGCGCATCTAGATAAAACCTGTTAATTTAAAGGCACCAAAAACCATGACAGACAATCCTAAAATCTATGACTGCATCGTAGTCGGCGGTGGATCCTCCGGCATGATGGCGGCCGGAAAAGCAGCTAAAGACGGCAAAAGCATACTACTTCTTGAGCGACAGAGTCGGCTGGGAGCAAAGCTATCCATCACCGGCGGCGGACGCTGCAATATCACCAATGCCCAGCGAGATATCCATAAGCTACTCTCAAATTATGGTAGTGCAGAGAAGTTTTTGTATTCCCCATTTTCTCAGTTCGGGGTGGATGATACATTCACATTTTTTAGCTCTCGAGGACTTCCACTAGTCACCCAAGAAGCAAATCGAGCCTTTCCAGAAACCGAAAATGCCGATGACGTGGTCGAGGTGATGAAAGAGTACGTCAGTAATGAGAATGTGGATATTAAGACTGATACAAAGGTGACAAAACTCATAACTAAAGGTGGAAAAATTATTGGTGTTGAAGCCGGGAAAGTAAAATATTTTGGTAAAAATTTCATTATCTCTACCGGCAGCTATGCTCGCGCAGAATCCGATTGTGACAATAGCGGTATTTCATTTTTACGTACGCTTGGCCACACGGTACGAAAGCCGAGTCCAAATATCGTTCCACTAAGAGTAAAGGATACGTGGGTACACGAGCTCTCGGGCACCACGCTGTCTTCAATGCGAATTAATTTCTTCCTGGATGGTGAGCGCAAATTTTCTAAATCTGGCGAACTTCTTTTTACGCATTTCGGTATCTCTGGACCGCTTATTCTCAACTCCTCCCAAAGAGTTTCGAAACTACTTGAAAACGGTTCAGTCACAGCAACTGTTGATACCTTTCCGCACACAAATCTCGGTCAACTAGATAATCAGGTCTTAAAAGTATTTGATGAAAATCAGAATAAGCAGCTAAAGAACGTGGTGACAAAAATTTCACCAGAAGGGATCAGCAGCGCCCTCATTCAACTCTTGAGCGTTCCGGAAGAGAAGCGCATCAATGCCATCACCACCGATGAACGCAAGGAAATACTCGCGCTCTTGAAGGCACTGCCAATGCAAATTGAAGGGTTGATGGGATTTGACCGCGCCGTCATTGCCGATGGTGGGGTATCACTAGATGAAATTGACACGGCAACCATGCGCTCGAATATTCATAAAAACCTCTATCTCACCGGTGACATTCTCGACATAAACCGCCCCTCTGGCGGCTACTCACTTCAGCTAGCCTGGACAACCGGCTTTGTTGCGGGCAGTAGCATTTCATAAACACCTACTCCACTCGTGTATAAATTAAAAAAGCCCAGCGGAAAAGCCGGGCTTCAGGTTAAACCACATTAATTAAAAGAAGACTGAAACAAATGCCTCAAGTAAGGTTGAGTTTAGTGGAGGGAAAAGTATGTATAAAACTATTACACCAATAACAGCTGAGAATACGTTTGCCACTAACGAAGCTTTCAAGCCTCGCCACACAGAGATATTTTTTACCAAAAACCCGATGAAGACTCCTTCAAAAAGGATAATGCCGAGCTCCACGAAAAATACTGGCCATACTAACATCCCTCTAGCAACAGCCAAGAATGGAACCGATATGACACTGGCCAAAGCAGCAATCCATATGCCTTTCTTAGAATTAACTCCAGAAAGATAATAGATAGGGAGCTCAAGTGCTAAAGTACCTATCAGAAACGGCCAAGAACTTAGAATAATTTCAATAACTGCCTCAAAGGTTGAGGGTCGAGCAGAGTTACTTAGTGCTGGTATATCCGCCAAAGCAACCTGATTTGTGACAAATAAAACTACTAAACCAATAGCAATCATTAAACCGTGGATGAATAGTTTGTGATTCTTCATTGTAAATACACTATCCCAAAATACTCACAAAGTATTTTGAAGCATTAATCTTAATACCCGCTTACCTTTATTAGTTTTTAAATATTGCTCTCGACGCTTCGCATCTTTCTTGGATTCGAAAGCTTCATAAAAAATTAACTTAAAAGGTTTGTATGCCTTAGTTGACTTAACTTTTCCATCGTTATGCTCCCCAAATCTTCTTTCTAAATCATTTGAATAACCAACATAAAGCCAGTCACATGAAAGTGATTTCAAAACATATACGTAGTACATATGGTTTATATTGTACCGTCGAAGTCCGGGGTGTAGTGAACTAGAGGCTTCGCCACAGTTCACTACTAACCCCAAACCGTGTTACGTAGTAACTCTGGTTTTGGGGTGCCTACCCGGAATCGAACCGGGGCCGTAGCCTCCACAAGGCCATGTGCTAACCGCTACACCATAGGCACCATGTCTAACCGACAGTCATTGTATAGGAAAAGACTGTTTTATGTAAGGGTCTAAGGCCGGAAGGAATCTGGATCCGCCTCAGCCTTTCTTAATTTATACTCAACTTCATCGGCTAAACCCTTAAGTCTCTGTAGACGCTCAAATGCCAAGCCTCTCTCACCGGACGTCTTATATGGGCTTGTTTCTTCGACATCTTCATTAATCTCCTGAGTGTACTTATCAAGCGTCTCCATTACGGAACTTGTATCACTCGAACTTTTATCTGAAAGAACCCTGATTATTTCAGCAGATACAGGAAGTTTTTTATGCTTCGTTTCTAAAGAGATAATTACATTACGTACACTAAAATCTGGATTATTTTCTAGCATTACGGAGTATTTTTCAAGGTCATGCACTAAGCCCTTTTTTCTCAGCTGTAGATTGTCATTTAGCCATTCAATCTTTGTTGTTAAGTTTGCTAAACGAGATGATAAAACCTCTATCTCTGTTGGCTCAATGCCATACTCTTCTTTAATTTCTATTACTGAGCTAGCGATCTCTTTTGACTGATCAGTGATCTTGCTATAGAGCTCTTGCTTCTTCTCCTCTGTCAACTCTAATCCATCCATCTTTTCCTTTAATTTGAAGGCGTAGTCCTTAAAAGACTGAAGCATGTCACGGAGATTTTCCACCTCTTGCTTTCTGTCTTCTATGGTTGCGATATCTTCTTCGAAGGTTGATTCTTTTTCGATTGAGTCTTTAGCTTTTTCTGATTGCGCAAATGAGTCGTTCAATGACTCTTTATTCTCTTCCTTTTCTTGTGGTTTTTCAAATCCAGAATTTATATTCATATAATTTATAGTTATCGTGCTTTTATTGTACCGCAGATAAAATGACAGTACGGCAGTATATTTTATGCTTACTTATATTTAGAAGGTATTAATTTTTAAATCCCCCAAAAGAGACTTAACTCTCGAACAGTGACCGTGCATCATCTACCGCAGAGAGACAGGTTGACTGAAAATTCGATCCAGCGACTTCGCACATCTCTCGACCAGCCTTGAGCGAACCGGTCTGATTCATCATCATGCCGACCGCGCCCTTTACACATGCTTGCTGATACGGGTAGGCTCCCGCCCGCCGACACAGATCAAAAACCCCAGCAGGATTGCTCATGTTTCGCTTCAGTGCTTCATTACCCACACCGCTAATACAGGTACTTTTGTAGCCAAATTCAGCCTGATCACATTTTTTCAGAATGTCAGCAAAGGTTGTGGTGGCAGACTGTTGCTTTATGTACGTTGGCAGATAGGTGTAGCAATGCCCCTTGGCAGTACCAGGTAATCTACTGCAGGCCAAAAAACCGTCTCCCTCGGCAGTAAATTGTGCCTCTTTAGCAAGCTCTTCTTCATTGAACACCTCCATCACAGCACCATTTTGGCATGACGAGGCCGCTTTTGATGTGTCGAGACTTTGCCGGCACAAAGCTAGTGATTCATCGAGATTGCCGCCAGTCAAGTACATAAACCCGTGGCCGATTCCGTGATGGCACTGCCAGAGATCAAACTCGCGGCGGCCAGCCGCGTAGCCACGGCACTGCTTGGCAAGGTCATCGGTGGGGTTTTCAGCCGACCGAAAGTAGGCTTCGAAGACCCCGTGAATGTAGCCAGAATTACAAAAATCACTGCGGTACGTGATTGCACCTTCAAAGCTTTGATACTTCTCGTACGCGGATTGACCCACTTCATGGATCACATCATGACAAAACTTAGATACACGAGGGTCTTGATCAGACGCGCGACGCAAGGCCTCGATCGCCACGCGTGGGTTTTCATCACGAACAATATTACGAAATTGATCAACCAACCCGTGATAAAATTCATTGTTTTGCCCTCCGTCAGCCAAATCATTTTGTGCTTGTTTCGGAGACACGAAAAAGCTCTTCACCATGTAAGTCATTCGACGAATGTAGTCTAGAAATCGCCGGACGACGCCTGGTGATTTATTTGTGGAGCTTGGCTCAACCTGAACTACTCCGGAAAGATGCGGCCACAAATGATCATGAAATGAATACGTGCCCGAGTCTTTAAATGTAAACGACCAAGATGCGCTTGGAGGAACGGCTTCGCAAGCATCAAAAACAGCATGCGTGCTTTCGCCATTTTGACAGTGTGCTGAAAGATCTGTGCCGTCATACCTCATGTGGCTTGGATGGTCATCAGAGGCTGGCCAGTGGCCCGCGTCATCAGTATTTTCAAATACCACCGTTTCACCCGGCTGAACTACTACCTCGGCTGGTACAAAAGCATCCTTTGTCATATGAATAATAGTCGTACTAGCACCTTCACCGTCGTGAGCCTGAGCCGGTATAGCAAACATCAGCCCCGCAAATAAAAGAGCCGTACATGCATAGATAAGAGTTTTGTTCATAACCAACATAGTAACATTTACCCAGTTACGTCAGTATCCATAATTTATTTTCTAGAAAATTTTGACCAGGTTAGCAAACAAGGAATAGACAGTCATGGGACCAACACCGCCCGGGACCGGTGTTATAGCACTTACGATACTTTTAACCTCATCGAAATTCACATCACCGGATGCTTTACCTTCATTGTCCATATTAATCCCAACGTCAATAACTACCTGACCTTCCGATACATGATTGACTGTTATCAGGTTCGATTTACCGGTAGCTATTATCAGGATGTCAGCCTTTCGTGTTTCTTCTTCTAAATTATTGGTATGAAAATGACATGTAGTTACAGTTGCCTTCCTATTTAAAAGTGCCAGTGCGGTAGGCCGCCCAACCAAGCATGAATCACCTACCACCGTTACCTTCTGACCTTTTACAGGGATATTATGATTTTCTAGCAAGGTTATTATTCCTCGTGTAGTTGCTGGCAGCACCCCCTCGTTTTTCCCGTAAAGAAGATTAATGCTTTCTGAGGTAAGACCGTCTACATCTTTTTTAGGTGCTATTTTATTTATAACCCTCTCTTTATTCAGAGTTTTTGGTATTGGAAGCTGCACAATTATTCCGGAAATTTCTGGATCACTGTTGAAGGCATCGATATCTGCACACACTGTGTCCTCCTCAACGTCCTCTGCATATTCTTTATGCTCAACAATTGCGCCGACCTTCTTTCCGTACGCAATCTTTTCATTTATATAAAGCGTCGATGCTTCAGATTCTCCTATTTGAATGATTACAAGCTTCGGCTTTATATGTAACGCTTCCACCTTTTTACGTAAGGAGGCTGTTAATTCATCTCTTAGTTTTCTTCCATCTAAGATATTTGCCATATGGTGCCCAGGGCGGGAGTCGAACCCGCATGCGAGTGAACGCCACGGCCCTCAACCGTGTGTGTATACCAGTTCCACCACCTGGGCATTTTTAAAATATATGTTGCTACGCTCCTGATTCAAATTTCACTCATCATTAAGTCTATTGAGTGAAATCAATACCCAGGATGGTGGCCGGTTGCTTTCGACCCATCTGGGCGTGCAAGCAAAATTATACACGAAAGCCATCCAAATAACAGAAAAAGCACCCGATAAGGTGCTTGTCTAATCAAGTAGATAAAAACTTTTTTGCGTCATGTTCTGTTATATAACACCTTTACTCTTCCTTCTCTTCTTCCTCTTCTTCAGCCTTCCCCTCTTCTGCTTCTTCTGGCTCATCTTCTGTCTGCGCGCCTTCATCTGCAACTGCCTGCGCTTCCTCTTCGGCCTTCTTGGCCTTTTCCTCTTCCTCCTTTGCCTTGGCTTCAGCTGCCTCAGCCTCCTCTTGCGCCTTACGCTCGTCCTCAGCAGCAGATCCGGTAGAGATATCAACCTGGATCATGCGACGCATTTGACGACGAATCTGACGAGCAGCCTTGTCACGAATGTGGTACAGCTTGGAGCTTCGTGTCTTGGCTCGACGCACAATAGAAATCTCATCAATCATTGGAGAGTAAAGTGGGAAGATCTTCTCAACACCTACTCCGTCAATAACTCGACGCACGGTAAACGTGGCGCCAGCCTCGTGGCCGTGCTTGCAGGCAAGAACAATTCCTTCAAAAGGCTGCAGGCGGAACTTGCCGTCAGCTTCAGGAATACGAATCACCACCCGAACGGTATCACCGCTCTGGATGTTGATGCTTTGCCGCTTTTCTACGTTTACCGGCGAAATTATTTTGTGGGGATTTGTTGCAGTTGACATAGTATAACAGTCATTAAACTATCACGAATCGGCGTTTGTATCAATACCTAAACCGCTTTTTCTAGTTTTTCAAGTGCATTCTTGAAGTCATCCGGGTAGCTGGCCGTAGCGACAACTTCTCCTCCATCGGGCAGCATAAATGTGATCGTACGGGCATGGAGTCCCTGCCGAGTGAAGCCAAGCAGGCAGTCTCGACCGGTTGCATACAGATCATCACAGATTACTGGGTGACGAAATGATTGCAGATGTACACGAATCTGGTGGGTGCGACCCGTCTTTGGAAACGCCTTTATAAAGGTAACCTTATCTGTCGATGTGACCGTGGCCACATCTGTATGTGCTGACCGAGCCGTACCCCGAACATTTTCCCCGGTGGTCCAGCGACGAAAATCATTTGCTGACCGGCCAATAGGATCATCGATAGAAAGTCGGAAGGCATCAATTCGCCCATAGACAAAGGCGTTGTACTCTTTTTTCACCCGCCGATTCTTGAACTGTTTTTTAAGATGAGCGTGCGCCTTATCTGTGCGAGCAATAATTATCGCCCCGCTAGTATCGCGATCCAGTCGGTGCACGATTCCTGGGCGTTGGATATCCTCCTTGCCTTCACGCTGAATTGGCTCCCCTACCCCTTCAACCGCTGGATAGTTTTCAAGAATCCAGTCGCAGAGATTTGGTTCTTCGGTCCGTCCGTCTGCATGCACGACCAGGCCGGCTGGTTTATTTACCACCAACACATCATCATTTTCAAAAATTGCTTCAATATTTTTTTGTTTATTCATATAATTATTTCAAATTCACTCAACACATCCTGCGGATCGTCATGCCAGTCAATCATGGCATTATCAACATCAGCAAAGTATGGCCCTTTCTGGATATGGCCGACAAAGATTTTCAGTTCGGCCTCCTTGCCTTGGGCGACACACTCGACACTGCCGTCATCAAGGTTCTTCACCCAGCCAACAATACCGATTTTATCGGCATGCTTTTTGGTGTACTGCCGGAAACCAACCGCTTGAACGTTTCCGTATATATGTGCTTCAATCTCTTTCATTCCTATATTCAGCGTACTGTAAATCAAAGAAGGCGTCTATCTGATAAATAAAAAAGCACCCAGAAAGTGCTTTTAAACTCGGTGGGTCACAAATACTTCTGCTAACGCAAAAATTTCGCGATCAAGGAGTTTCATAAACGTTTGTGAGCGGGTGCACCCCAGGAGTACTCGATCATCAGCAGGCTGACTCACAGCGCAGCACCAAGACAAGCCCTGCGCATCTAACACAAAAAGCAGCACCGAGATGGTGCTGCTTTTTGCATTGGTGGGCGGTGCAGGACTTGAACCTGCGGCCTCCTCAGTGTAAATGAGATGCTCTACCAGCTGAGCTAACCGCCCTTGAACTTATATAACAATACGTTATTTGTCTCTAATTTTCAAGATGTATCCTTTGCAGTTACTATAAGGACATGAAAAAGACCTGGCACATGATATTGATAGGAGCACTGGCCATACTGGCAGGTCAAGTTATCGGGGTTCGGTTTGACTTCTACACCGGTGACTTTGTCTGGTTTGACCTACTGCTTCACCTGCTAAGCGGGGCCATTCTAGCAGCGATCTGGATAGCTATTTCAGACATGAAGGTTCAGACCAGCAGTCTGCTTTTCTATACCTTCCTAGCCGGTAGCTTTGCACTGTTTGGTAGCTTTGTCTGGGAGGTGTTTGAGCTAACGGCAAATCAAACAGTTCCAGGGTTAGCCGCCGAGTACTCGCTGCGATCATCTACTGTGCCTGATGCTATTTTTGATATGCTTTCCGGATTAATCGGTGGACTTATCTGGGGGTTCTTCTCTTTTAATAAAAAAGACTAGTTATGCACAAAGGCCGGTGGTTCTGTACGCTCCTCCATCCACTCCATAAAAGCATGACCAGCGATTGCAAGCAGGATGGCTCCTGTATAGATAGCAAAATACTCAGTGTATGAAAACGTAAGATTCTCAAAGGAGTCGACAAACGTAATTGTCAGCCAAGAAACAATTGATATCGCACCGGCAATATTAGCCCAAAGCTTCCAACCACCAACCACCTGCTCTCCACCCTGCTTGGCTGAGGAAAGCATTCGTCGTGCCAGCGGGCCAGATAGAAAGGCACCGTTAATAACCAGGATCCCGATAACTGTCTGCATGAAGATAAGTTTGGTCGTTGGCTCGAAGCCTTCAATAATAAGAAGTGATGACAATAGATCGAAGGCCAGACCAAACCAAACAACAGCACTGATTGTTGGAAACAGTGCGAATATGTGCTCCTTGAGAATCTTGGCTCGTGTAGACATGATGTAGAGATAATCAAGCACAATCACCGAACCAACCGTAAAGATTGAATGGAATCCATGCCCAGCATAGAAAAGTTGTCGGGCATCAATCTCACCACGCCAGGCCGGGAATGAAGTGATCGCGAAGCAGACAACAAACATTGCTCCGTAAAAATATGTGATCCAGTTGGCATATTTGTCGCCACCCTTGTCCGGAAGCGAAAGCGCGATAATGGTCGCCAGGATGAGTACATAAAAGAGTGGGGTTAGGATTGGAAATGATGCAACAACCTCTGTTGTGCCTGGCAGATACGCAATACCCTGGTGAGCGGCAGCTTCCACGGTCATCAGAAGACCAAGGTATGAAGCTGTGCCGATAGCGACCCCGATCAGGAAGAGTGGCATGAGCCGTACTGCAATCCAGTCATAGATAACGCACTTACTGTCTCCACCACAGTGGAAGTCTTTTTGGCTAAAGATGAATCCCCACAGTGCAGCCGCACCAGCAATGGCGATACCAACCTGCTTTCCAAAAAGAAGAAATTCTGTGAGTTCGATGCCAAACATTATGATTCAGTAACTAAGATAATAATCCAAATCAGGTACAGAGTTTTGGCCGCGTACAACAGCGCCTCGAATCCACCACCGCTCGCCAGCCAGGCTGCATGAACAAAGAAGAGCATCCCGGAAGCTATCAGGATTTTTTCAAATAAAGTTAGACTTATTGCGTTCATTGATTCCATAATAACACCAGTCGCGATAATGGTCGCCAGGATGAGTACATAAAAGAGTGGGGTTAGGATTGGAAATGATGCAACAACCTCTGTTGTGCCTGGCAGATACGCAATACCCTGGTGAGCGGCAGCTTCCACGGTCATCAGAAGACCAAGGTATGAAGCTGTGCCGATAGCGACCCCGATCAGGAAGAGTGGCATGAGCCGTACTGCAATCCAGTCATAGATAACGCACTTACTGTCTCCACCACAGTGGAAGTCTTTTTGGCTAAAGATGAATCCCCACAGTGCAGCCGCACCAGCAATGGCGATACCAACCTGCTTTCCAAAAAGAAGAAATTCTGTGAGTTCGATGCCAAACATTATAATTCAGTAACTAAGATAATAATCCCAATCAGGTACAGAGTTTTGGCCGCGTACAGCGCCTCGAATCCACCACCGCTCGCCAGCCAGGCTGCATTAACAAAGAAGAGCATCCCGGAAGCTATCAGGATTTTTTCAAATAAAGTTAGACTTATTGCGTTCATTGATTCCATAATAACACCAGTATTGTGCTTATGGATGTTTTTCTGTGGAAATACCGAATGCATCTGGCGGATTTTATACAATCTATTTACACATCACAAAAAACGTTGGCAAAATTCTAAACACGACAGCCGGCTGTCGTGTTTAGAAAGCTAATGGTAGGGGTTTATAGATCACATAAATAAAAAGGCCCCGTGTGGGACTTTTTATCCATAATGCGCTCCCGGAAGGATTCGGTCACAAGTAAAATTACTGACGTAATTTTCTCGCTACCCCGGCTCGCTATCTTCGCTTGCTTCGCAACTCAGATAAAGCTGTGCCTTTCGAATCCTCACGTAAGTAAAGAAATTTGCTTGCTCCGGGAGTTCCACTCAAAAACCCGCCACATGGCGGGTTTTATCATTGCGCTCCCGGAAGGATTCGAACCCTCAACCTGTCGGGTAGAAACCGACTGCTCTATCCAGTTGAGCTACGGGAGCCCGGAGTAAACTAACTTACCTGACTACCAGCACTGACTTCATCAACCACCGTCGTCAGAGAAATCTTATCACCATCACGGGCGGCGAGGATCATGCCCTGACTCTCGTAACCAAAAATCTCCTTCGGCTCTAGGTTGGCTAGAAAAATAACCTGTGTATTTATCAGCTCATCAGCATCGTCGACTACGGATCTAATACCGGAGACGACCTGTCGATCCTCATCCCCGACAGAGATTGTTAAAAGTAGCAGCTTGTCAGCATCTTCTATCACAGAGGCCTCAGTAATAGTACCGACACGTAAATCCATCTCTTTAAAATCTGCGAATGAAATCATAATATTAAAATTAGTTATTAGCCTCTTCATTAGAAAGTTTTCCAAGCTTCCCTTTGCCAGCATGTGTGAGAATATCTGAGTCAAACGTATATGACGTATCCTGCTTTCGGCTGTGACGTCGACGAGCTGTTCGAATTAGATTTCGCAGCAATTCAGCAAATGTCACCCCACTTTCCTCCCAAAGATGCTTGTACAGTGTTCCGGGCATTGTGTTTATCTCGTTTGCGTACAACTTCTCTTCTTTGCGATCAAAGAGGAAGTCTATCCGAGCAATGCCAGAGAGCTCGAACTGAGCAAATATATTAACCGCCATCTGCCTTACCTCATCCTGCACCGACTCATCAACATTTGCTGGAATTATGATCTTCTTGTCAGCCTCACCGATCTGAGCACCGCCATCACTTATGTACTTGTCGTCATATGAAAAGAAGTCGCTGTCGAAGCTTGATTCCTGCACCTCGCTTGGCTGTGGGACTTCATCACCAACAAGAGATACGGTTAGGTCGGCCACATCCTCCACCCCTTCCTCGACTACAACTTTCGTGTCGTAAGACAGTGCCACCTCGATAGCAAATGAAAGCTCGTCTGTATCAGTAACGCGAGTAATTCCGATTGATGAACCAGCTCGGGCTGGCTTTACAAAAAGTGGCAGTGAGAAGTTTTCCAAATCTTCCAAAATTGCTTCCTCGTACTGCTTCCATTCTCGACGGGTGAAGTAGATAAAGTCGGTTGTTGGGATATCAAACTGTCGGTAGATAAGTTTTGTTAGTGCTTTGTCCATTGCGACACTGCTGGCTTGTTGCCCGCAACCAACCACCGGGATATTAGCAATGTCGAAAAATCCGTGTAGTGCACCATCCTCTCCGTGCGGACCATGAAAGGCCGGGAAGGCAATATCAACATCAACAAACTTAGAAGCAAAGACCGTCTCTGTTACAAACCGCAATCGTCCACTAGACTCTGTTAGTGCCAGGTCATACTCATCTAGTTTGCTTAACTTTTTATCGAGGTCACTCTGAAAGTAATCAACTCGTGCCAGCGTTTCATCGGTTGGATTGTCGGTATCATTTCCAAGATAAAATGATCCGTCTTTTGATACGTAAATAGGTACCACAGAAAACCCAATCTCACGAAGACCTTTGATGGTAGTACAAGCAGTGATGATTGAAACATCATGCTCGGGTGAGCGTGAGCCGAAAAATACCCCTATCGTGCTTTTGTTTTCTGTAGTCATATATCAGCAGTGTAGCAAAAAAACACTCACCTACAACTTCTCGTATCACACGTGTTAATTTTACCAGCCTAAAATCCCACTGACTATCGCCTGATTTTTCCTCACGGAAACCATGCAAATCAGACTGCAAGAGGTGTGCCAAAGGTGTGCGAGAGTGAGCATCGCTCTGTAAGCAATAATTTCTCACACGGCTAAAAATTATAGAAATTAAATTATCGGTTACTTTTTTTACAAGCCTTGCGCATGCTGAACATAAATTTAATCTAGCCTCTTTTCTGTCTGCATCACGCAGCCCAGCCTGCAGTCGGGTCAGGCAGAGCGCGGACCAGCGACGCGTGCAGGCAGAAAAAAGTCGTTAGCGATAATTCTCTGGCCAGTCATTTTGGAAAAGTAGTACATCACCCGTCTTTAGCAAATCAGAGATTTCTGCGTGCATCTTTTGAGGTGATTCAAACGTTATTAACTCCCCAGCAAACCCAGCCTGACGGAGCCCTTCCACAATCCAATCAGTAACGCTGGTCTCTATCAAAACAACTACATCAACTACAGCACCGAGGTGTTTTCCGATATCGTGATGAACCTCTTCGGACCGATCTCCCATCTCTACCAGACCTGGTGTAACGTATATTGTTCTTCGACTAATAAATTTCTCAAGGACATCAATGGCCGCATGCGCGCCATCTGGGTTTCCGTTGTAGCTATCATCAATAACCAGCACATTGCTAGCGGTTCGCTGAATCGGCTGAAGACGGTGTGGGGTCGGAGTAATCTGGTGAGCTGCTTTTAAAATTGTCTCTTCAGGAATACCAAGCAACTGCCCAACACACAGACCGGCCGTTACAGATCCGATGATGTAGTCAGCGAAGTGTGTAACCTTTGTGTACCCTATCGAATCACCGTCACTCTTGAGACGAAATGAAATACCGGTACCATCTTCGTGAAACCGCTTATCGTAGACTTCGTACTTGCAGTTACTACTATTTTTTGAGCTGTAAAACACCACATCTCGATCACCAACAAACCGCTTATAATTCTTCATCACTTCTTGGTCATCAGCATTCAGAACAACCTTAGAATCCGGAACACTGGTTACAATCTCAAACTTCGTTTTGATGGTATTTTCAATTGAGCCGAATCGTTCAAGATGTGCTTCGTTTATCCCGTTCAAAATACTGATGTCAGGTGGGGTTATTTCGCACAAGGCTTTAATATCACCAAGCTCGTATGCACCCATCTCTACGATAAAGACGTCAGTGTCTTTGGTGACCTTATTAAGAAGAGTTCTGGCAACTGCGATTGGTGTGTTGTGACTTTCATCTGTTGCTACAACATTCTTCTCTGTGGACAGCAAGGTTTTCAGCACTCGCTTCATCGTAGTTTTTCCATAGCTGCCAGTGATGCCAATGATTGTGAGGTTATCAAGGCGAGAAACCTTTTTGCGTGCACGTTTCTTGATAGAAAAACGAATCACTCGATCAAGCGGCAGTGTAACCAAAGTTGCTGCAGCCAACAGTATAAAAAACCCGACGTATAGTAGAAGTAACAAAATAACCACCAACACCCAGGCCGTAACCGATGGATTAGAGAGGAGAGAACCCGTCAAAGAACCAGCGCCCATAGCAGCAGCAAAGCCCAAAATAGAGGCCAGCATTGTTACACCAGTAATTTTTGCAGTCCAGGTAATTGGATTACGAAAGTTTTTTGGAGCTGATAAACCAGCAGCGGCAGCGGCACGCAGAAAGCGGCCAAGATTGTAATTCTCTAATTGAAGCAGGTAAATATGGTAAAGCGGATTATGTAACATGTTATGAAATACGTTTAATGAATGAATGAATTGTATCAATAAAAATAGTTGGTTGGTCGAGGAATATGTAATGCCCGCCATCCAGCACCACCAGGTCTGATCGTGAGATTTTATCTGCAATCTGTTCGCCTTCAGAAAGTGGTGTTGACTGATCGTTGTTTCCCCAAATAACCTGTGTCGGCACCTTGATTTCAGAGAGCTTATTACGCTGATCATCGCGAAGAACGTTTCGCATCGTTTGCTGCATCACTGGATCCTCTGGCGGAATATCAGCACCAATCATTTTGTACATCAGTGGTCGTAATTTACTTAAGATCGGCAGCCTGAAAACAGGACCGATCTTTTCACCAACACGAGATAGAAATGGAGGATTCTTTTCTCGTATAACTGCCGCACCAACCAGGACTAAGCCATGTAACCAGCCTGGTTGTCGAGCGGCTATGGCTGCCGCTACCTGACCACCGAATGAGTGACCGACCAAAACAACATTGGATAACTCGCAAGTATCTATAATATCCATCAAGGCATCAGCAACGTCAGATACCATGAGTGGCTGGTCTGGAACCTGGGAAGAACCGAATCCAGGCAGGTCGATAGAAAGTGTTGCTTCTTTTGAGGATCGAACCACCTGTGACCAGGCTCGATGATCACTCCCCCACCCATGAAGAAATACAATGGTCGGACCATCGGATGATTGCTTGCATGGCTGGTACGAAATAAATACATCGCCAGCGTCCGTGCTGATGTGTTTAGTTATCGTCTTCATGTGGCTGGTCATTAAGATACGTTTGCAGAATAATGGCAGCAGCTGATCCGTCAACATTGCGAGCCGCCTCAGGCTGTCGACGCGCCTGAGCCGATGTATAGAATTCCGGAACAAAGACAACCGAAATCTCCCCCCGGTCTTCAAGAACTTTCTTTAGAGATCGGATTTGCTTCATGATAGGGTTGTCTGTGCCAGAAAAATTCTTTGATTCTCCTAGCACAATTGCTTCCACATCCTCTTCATTACAAAGATTAAGTATCTCGGATACAACCGTGTCTCCATTATCAATGGTTTTATACGGCGTGGCAATCTTGGTCTCCTCATCAGCAAAGGCGAGACCAATGCGCTTAGCACCGTAATCTATTCCCAGTAGCTTGCTCATGCCTCCAGATTAGCATGTTGTAGGGATTTTGTACTTGCGATTGCGTCGTGTGGCACGTATTATCTCTATGTACAAGGTTAAACAAGAAGCTCATATTCGTTGTAAAAAATAAATATTGGTGGGATGGCAGAGTGGATAACAAAAGAATTAATTTTCTTTTTCATCTGGTCTAGAAGCAAAACTTCTAGAATCGCGTATGTCGCAGAGCGACCAGCGATAGGGGGACGTACCTGTTCGACCGCTGGTTGAAATGAGGCAAAGCACGAAGTAGTCACGTGATGTTAAAAAAGTAAATATTGGTGGGATGGCAGAGCGGTCGAATGCACCGGTCTTGAAAACCGGAGTACCGAGAGGTACCGGGGGTTCGAATCCCTCTCCCACCGCCGATTTGAACGTAGTGAAAATCAATGTGGGAAGTAAGTAAATTTCTTTACTTACGTGAGGATTCGAAAGGCGCAGCTTTATCTGAGTTGCGAAGCAGGCGAAGATAGCGAGCCGGGGTCGAGAAAAATTTATGTTAGTAAATTTATTCGTGACCAAATCCCTGCCTGCCCGCAGGCCTCTCCCACCGCATCTTAGAGCTAGCACGAGACACTATCGTTTCGTGCTGGTTTTTGTTTAATTTATTGGTAGCATATGTCGATGCTGTTTATTTTCCAAACACTCATTCACTACAGTCTACATTTTCTCGTGCC
>Ga0306869_1000048_pt1 | contig 77161 bp, 75 predicted proteins | sample AntRauTorckE6833_FD_190421 | JGI IMG/M metagenome (GOLD analysis project Ga0306869, IMG submission 190421) | Saline lake microbial communities from Rauer Islands, Antarctica - Metagenome Torckler E6 #833 (v2) (version 2) | ecosystem: Environmental > Aquatic > Non-marine Saline and Alkaline >... | reverse complement strand
ATATTATTAATAAGTTATAAAGTCAATTTTAATAAGAGGTTGTTGATGTTACATATGGTATGACAAAATCAAAACCGAGCATATTCATCACCCATTTGAAAAAAGGGTGGGTTCTTTGCTCTTTATTCCTAAATATGTAAGTATTCACCACTTTTTCTTAACTTTTATACAATTTAGAATATTTTTAACTCATCTAATTATAACTTCTTGAATATTTCTTTAAATCCTTTCAAATTTTTAGATAAATTTCTTTTAAATTGTAGAATAAAGGATATTTAATGAAAATATAGAACTTAATTAATAACGATAAAATACTGAGGTGATTATATTGATAACAACTGTGACCTTAAATCCTTCAATTGACAGAGAGTTCTTTATTGATGAACACAAAGCAATGAAAGATCAATATATCTATAGTGAAGAGGACTTAAAAGTATATCCTGGTGGTAAGGGACTAATTGCTGCAATTAACTTAAAAAACCTGGGTTATGCAGATGTCCAAAATATTGGTTTTGTTGGAGGAAAACAGGGGCTGTTCTTTGAAAAAATGGTTCAGGACTTTAACATTACTACAAATTATATTTACACATCTAATGAAATGCGGAATAACATTAAGATAATTGCCAGTAATCCTCCCAGTAACACTCTTTATAATGATTACACTTACTCAGTTAGCGAAAGAAGTGTTGAGGAGCTTAAAAAAAGATTTAGACGAAGTATTAGAGACAGTGATTTAATTATGATTGCTGGTTCAATACCAGCTAATGTAAGCTTTGATATCTATAGACAGTTAATAGAAATCTGCAATGAACTAGATAAAGATGTCTATCTAAAAGCAAGTGGTGAGGCTTTAAACCGCTCCTTAGAAGCAAAACCGAAGTTTGTTGTGCCATATTTTAAACATACCCATAAAATATTAGATGTCAAGGTAGAAAAAAAAGAAGATTACATTAAAATGGGTAAAAAACTTCAAGAAAACGGTGCTCAATATGTTATCATGCCCTTCCATACAGGCCGATTATTATTTGATAAAGATGGTTCAATATACAAACTTTCACCTCGTGATTATTGTATAAGAAACTTACTTGGAGCAGGAGATGCCTATAACGCAGCATTTTTTGACTATATTTATCAAAATGGATTTGACTTTATTGAAGCAAATCGGTACGCTGCTGCAGCTGCCTTAGATATTGCAGAACATAAATTAGTATTTTTAGAAGGTAGAGAAGAGATCGAAACAAGTGTTGATAATATCATTATTGAAGAACTGGAGGGAAGATAGATGGCTATTGTTAAAAACTATATGATGAGATCTTTAAACTCAGTTTCTTATGATGACAAAATTAGTGATGCCATTATTTATATGCATAAAACTGAAATGCCGATCTTACCTGTAGTTGATGAAGAAAATCACTTTGTAGGAACTATATACAGTAAAGTTATATTAAAAAATATAATTCCTGAACAGTATGGTTTTATGAGCAGCCAAAGAATTCTTTATGATAGAAATCAGGCGGCTGAAACTTTAGGAGAAATTGAAAATAGAAAAGTTGAGGAATATATGATTACAAACACAGAAACTGTCTATGAACGAGATAATATGGATAAAATTGCAGAAATAATGTTGAATAATAAGGAATCTTACCTTTTTGTTACAAATGATGAAGGGTACCTACGTGGTTATATATCAAGAGGCGACCTTTTATATTACCTACTATGTACTTCAGATGATAATAACAATTAAAATAAGAGGGTTTTATTATGAATACAGAAATTGTAAACGAATTATATAAATATGAAGAATGGTTTATAGAGCATCAAGTTGGTAATAAAGAAATCTTTTTAGTAAGTTTCTTTATAATTGCTGCTCTTTTAATCGTTTTAATTGCAAAAAAATATAATATACCTATTGTTGTTGGTTATGTGTTTTTAGGTATATTCGTTAGTATAGAAGTAATTGATTTAATTCCATTTTTATCCCTAGAACATAAGGTCTGGTATGCCTATTTAATAAACAGCTTTGAATATCTAACACAGATTGCTCTCGGGTTTATTGCCTTTACAATAGGTAGTGAATTATCTATAAAATTATTTAAAAAAATGGGAAAAAGTATTACATATATTGTATTAATACAGGGACTTGGAGCATTTTTTATGGTTTTCATTGGAATATTATTAATTGGTTATCCAATGTATTTAGCACTTATTTTAGGAGCAATAGCATCTGCTACAGCTCCTGCTGCAACGGTAATGGTGATTAGAGAATACAAAGCAAAAGGTCCTGTAACATCAATGATCATGGCTGTAGTAGGTTTAGATGATGCATTAGCATTAATCCTGTTTAGTATAATAAGTCCCATTGCATACAATCAATATAGTGGACAGAGCGGATTTAATATTAACCATATGGTGTTTGTGCCCATAATAGAAGTTTTGGGCTCTATTATAATAGGGCTATTAGTTGGTTATATCTCTGTTAAAATTATCGAAAAAACGGAAGACAAAACTAAAAAGGTACTAACTTTGATAGCCACCATAATCTTAGGCTTATCATTATCACTATTTTTTGATTTATCACCACTTATCACTAATATGACAGTTGGTTTTTCTTATAGAAACTTCTCAAGAAAAAATTTAAATATTGCAGATTATATTGATACTTTAACAATACCTCTATATGCTATGTTTTTCATCCTCGCTGGTACTGAAATAAGGTTCTCTGCAATTAACTTTGACTTTATCTATCTGGCTGGAGTATATACCATAATGCGTGTTATCGGTAAAATCGGGGGAACTACTTTAGGAGCAAATTTGTCTAACTCTCCTGACAACATAAAAAAATATGTAGGATTAGGATTACTACCCCAAAGTGGAGTAGCTATTGCCTTAGCCTACACTGTTCAACAAAGATTTACTCAAACCCCTCAATTGGGATTATTGGTTTTTAATATTTTACTCTTTACTGCAGCTTTAACAGAAATATTTGGTTCTTTTGCAACAAAATATGCCTTAACAAAGTCAGATGAAATCAATAAATCTATACCGGAATAAATATAATTTAAGCATTTATTTTTTGGCTAATAGATGCCATTAAAAAGTATGCTGTACCTATTAACAGTATGATTGCCGCACCAGATGGTATATTAAATAAATATGATAACCATAAACCTGAAATTGAAAAAATTATACCAAATATTATGGCTAAAAATATTATATTTTTAAAGTTATAAGTAAACAGCCTCGCCATTGCCGGTGGGGCTGTAAGCAGTGCAATGATTAAAACTATACCAGTTACCCTAATTAATACAATTACAGTAAAAGCTATTAGTATAAAAAGAAAATACTCATATAAATTTGTATTAAGTCCTCTAACATAAGAAAATTCCTCATCAAATAAATATGCCTTCCACTGATTAAACAAAGCCGTAACTGCCAATACTACAAAAACAACCAATACTAACATTACCTTTATATCAAAATTTGTTACAGTTAAAATATCACCAAACAAATATGAAGACATGTCAGGTGGATAGCCCTTCATAAAAGAAATAAATAAAATTCCCAAAGACATCCCCATTGCCCACATGATTCCAATTAAAGTATCTGAGTCAACTTCAGTTTTTCTTCTAATTGTAACAATGGCAACTGAAGATAAAAGTGCAAAAAACATAGCTCCAAAGATGGGTTCAATATTTAAATAGTAGCCTAAACCTACTCCTCCAAAAGACGTATGAGCAATTCCTCCACTCATCATAACTAACTTCTTTTCTACTATGATTGTACCTATAATTCCACACACAACACTGGCCATTAAGGCACTATATACAGCATTCTGTAAAAAGTTATATTTAAGTACGGCTTCAATCATCTTTACTACCACCTTCATGTTCTCCCAATACTCTATGTGGTATTCCATGTGCAATAAGGTCTACAGGACAACCATATACCTTATCAATATCATCTTTAGATAAGTTTTTATCACCATGGTAGTGCATATTTTTATTTAAACAGGCAATACTGTCAAAATATGAGGATACGGCAGTTAAGTCGTGGGTGACAACGAGTACAGTTATTTCATCATTAAGTTCTTTCAAAATATTATATATATTGTTTCTTGACTCTGCATCTAAACTCGCAGTTGGTTCATCTAAAAGTAATATTTCAGGATTAGAGGCTAATGCTCTTCCTATTAAGACTCTCTGAAGTTGGCCACCGGATAGCTTCCCAATCTGTCTATCTTTTAAATCTAATATATCTAATTGTTTCATAATATCTTCTGCAAATTTATAATCTTTATCACTATAACTATGAAATAGACCTTTTTGATCTGATAGTCTCCCCATTAAAATAACATCTTTAACATCAATTGGAAATCTTTTATTAAAATCAGATATCTGTGGTACATATCCAACTAATTTTCTTCCCTGATCAATATTTAGACCACTAATTTTTATCTCTCCATTATTGGGCTCAATAATACCTAAAATCACTTTCAGTAAAGTAGTTTTACCTCCACCATTTGGACCGATTATTGCTAAAAATTGTTTTTTATATACAGTTATATTAATATTTTCTAATACAGGTATATCATTATATGACAGATAGAGATTTTTTATTTCAATCGCAGTATCTTCCATCATTTAATCATCTCCAACAATTTTTTTTACCATCTCTACCATATTGTCAAGGTAGTTTTCTGCCAATGGATCTAATTTTATTAACTTTGCATTAATCTCTTCAGCTAGGGATTGAGTTTGGCGGCTGTCTATTTCTGCCTGATGGTATATCCTTGTTATTTTATTGTTCTTAGCAAAATCAATTATATCTTCTAAATCTTTGGCAGTAGCTTCTTTACCTTCTTTTTCTATTGAGACCATCTCTAAAGCAAACTCATCAGCTAGATAGCCGAAAGAAGGATGATATACTAAAAGATAATTGTCTTTTTTATTTTGTAATATATCATTTATTTCTTGTTCTGTATCTCTTATTTTTTTTATATAATTTTCAGTGTTTTCAATATACATTTCCTTATTTTCAGGCCTTAACTCTATTAATTCATCTCTTATTATTTCTACCATGTATTCTACTCTTTTAAGTGATAACCAGATATGAGGATCTCTGCTTTCTTTTGAGAACATACGGTCAGGATACTTCTCATTTACTTTTTCAAAAAGTTTAACAATCTTGATATCAGGATTAAACTGTTTTACCTTTGGTAAAATATTTTGAAGATCAGCAGGTACTCCTATTGAAAAATATATACTTGAATCAGTAAGTCCGGTTAATTCCTGAGGTTTAGGGGCATAATTACCCGGGCTGTATCCAGGGGGAATCATAACAGTAATATTAACATCTTCTCCGGCTACTGCTTTTACAAATTCTTTTTGTGGCACAATCGTTACTACTACATCTAAATTCTCTGCATATACAAAATCACTTGGGAAAAGCGCTATAAATACCATTAGAATCACTAATATACCCAGGATATATTTTTTATTTAACATTTTTATCACCTCGAAATTTCTGTTTTGTTCTTATAGTATTTTTCTTTGTCTTCATATATCTTTTTATCTGCTCTTTCAATTAAGACATCACTAGTTAGTCCATCATCTTTAACCTTATTGATATACCATAACCTGACTACTTCTTTTTGTACAGGTTGAAATATATTAAGATAAATCTCATCAACTTCAATATCAGACAAAGCTTATTCAGTTATTAACTTACTTGCCTCAACCTTGTTGTTATCTAATAGTAATTTAAGATAATTATTAGCATAGCCTTGATGAGGATTATTTTTGGTGATATATGTATCCTCATAAACATCATTACTTAAAGCTTTTTTTACAGAATCTTCAATAATTTTTTAAAAATTATTGTCTAATCTTTCTATTATACATTGACAAGTAATTTTTGTTACATTTTCATTTAATCCTAAATTTTTCAAAAGTCTATTGAACCATACTGAAAACTCGTTAAATATTCCCTGATTATCAAAATATACTGTTTCTGACAGGTAATCTATAATAAAATATAAATCACGTTTACTTTTAAAGTTATATTCATCATTAACCTTTATATCAAACTTTTCATTGAAAATACAGTCCATTACATCATTTACTATTACATCTTTTTGTCTATCTGCACTCGTCTCCTTTGAAGCCTTATATAATAATTATACAAATTATTTACATTACCTTTTTTTAAAGTATGTTTTTGTCTGTTAGCTCTTGATCTAGATAGCCTAAGAATTCCTCTGCCTTTTTCATCGGAGGTTTAGTAATATAGCTAACTATAATAAATGACAATACACTTATAATTAAAGTCCAAACTCCCGGCCAAAGACCAAGTGGTTTTAAATTTGTAAACTGTAAATATAACGCAGTAATCGAACCTAAAACTATACTTGTTAATGATCCATAAGCAGTACCTTTTTTCCAAAAGAAAGCAGAGAATATTGTTGGAACTACAACCATTAATCCTACAGATGAAGTTACTGATAAAGTAGCAATTAAATCAAACTGTTGTGAAGCAAAAACAATTCCAATTAAAGCAATAATAAAAATAACAAATTTTCCGATTCTAAGCTGTTTATTATCTGAATACTCATCTCTAGACTGCATTAAATCCCTTACTATCAATGAAGATAGAGTTAACATTATTGAGTCTACAGTAGAAATTGCCGCTGCTGTAATACCAACCATTGCGATAAGCCCTAATGCGGTTGGAACATATTGAGAACCTAATAATGAAGGGGTTGCTAGATCAGCTTGAGCTAGTCCGGGTAACAGTATCTTAGCTGAAAAACCCCAAAGAACAGATACTAAAGTATATATAAGGCCAAATACTAAAAACCCTTTAATCATGGTTTTCATCGCCTTAAGTGATTTTGGTATAAAAAGTCTCTGACTTACCTGTGGATTTGATATTGAAAAGAAAAACCATGGTAAGGTAAGTCCTAGAAAGGCTTGAAAGTTAAAAAATCCAGGTCCGGGTACTGATAAAAAGTTACCATGATTTGCTTCTAACTCATTAAAAAATGACATAAAACCACCAAGGTGATTATATATTACATAAAATAATATGACAACACTAACTACAATCATTATTAATGACTGTAAGGAATCAGTCCAGGTTACAGATCTCATACCGGCGATTATCGCCCAGGAAATTGCTAAAACTGCAGCTATTAATACACCTACCATGAATGGTATCTGTCCACCAGATAAACCATTCATAAGATATCCAATACCCATTAGCTGTACAGATAAATAAGGAATTAAAAATATACAGGCTGAACCTGCTGAAATAATAGCAACCCACTTGTTTTGAAATCTATCACCTAACATTTCATAAGGAGTAATATATCCATATTTTTTGCCTACAAGCCAAAATCTGGGTCCAAAAAATGCTACTAAGGATAAACCAGAAAGATAAACTAGCTCAAACCCTAAAGCACCAACCCCACCAGAATAAGTAAAACCAGCTAATCCAATCATCATAAATGCACTATAAGTAGTGGCACTATATGATAAGGCTGAAACTACTCCTCCGGTAGATCTGTTATCTAAAAAGTATTCCATTACACCTTGTTTCATGCCTTGTCTTGATTTATATGCAATATAAAAACCTAATAGCACATAAATTACTACAGCAATATATACATAAGACGGATTCATTATTTATCACTCCAATAGGTTGTAATTTTAATAGTTGATATGATAGCAAGAACGGCAAAAATTGTCCAATAAAGAAATGAAGCCTCAATTTGATTGATATTTCTTAGTAAAACATAAGGCACAAAATATGCTGAAAGTATAAGAGCTAACAACCATATAATCCAGAAATTTCTTTTTTTCTTTAATTCATCTTTATCCATGATAGCACTCCTTAGATTTAGTGTTTATTCAGGTGTATATACACCCCTGTGCAAAAAAATTAATCCTCTTTTAATAAATAACCTTTTCGATCAAGTTCTTTGATAATCTCATCTAATACATCTTCATTTATTGCTTCTATTGTATGCAGATGAATACCTTCTGTCAAGGAAGATAATAATGAAGCTTCAAACTTATCTGTATTATTTAAAAAGTCTTCAACTTCTTTAGAACTCTGAAGCATTAAAAAACCCGATATTTCACCATAAATAGGGTGTTCAACTTTAACATCTTTAACTTTAGCTCCATGTTTTACAATTATCATAAGTTCTTCTTTGACATTTTCTTTACCATGTTTACACGCAATTGTTCTAGAATAGGTTTTTAAACCCATATTATTTTTCAAAACATAACCCTGAGAAGTTGCTAAGATCTCATAACCTTGTGCACGAAGTAGAGCAATATCTTGCACAATTATCTGTCTGGTTACACCATATTTATTGGCTAGTTTTGAACCAGTTATAGGTTTTATTTCGTCTTTTAATTTTTTTATTAAACTATCTCTTCTCTTTTTTGCTTCCATATAGATCACCTTTATTTTAGGAGGGGGATAAACCCCTCCTTAATAAACTTACTTAAACTCATTCATAATGTTTTTAGCATCTTGGGGATTAAAATCTTTTTCAACAAGTGGTTGATCATCTTGGAGAACTAATCTATCTCTAAAGATCTTTTGCTCGTTTTTGTATATAACACCGATTGGAATATTATCTCCCCATTCTCTAGCCTTTTTAAAGGCTTCTTCTATATTTTCAGGATCATAATTATTATCTAATTTATAGACTCGCTCTGAATACCATTTATAAGTGTTTATCTTATTAAATGAAACACAGGGTTGTAAGATATCAATTAAAGCATATCCTCTATGATCCATTGCTTGTTTGATCATTTCTTTAAGATGATCTTGGTCTCCAACAAAGCTTCTAGCCACAAAGCTAGCCCCCATTCCAACCGCAAACTGTGCGGGTTTAAAAGGAGCAGCTGTTGTACCTTTAACCTGTATAGCAGTCTCAATATATTCTTCTGAGGTTGGAGACGCCTGTCCTTTTGTAAGACCATAGATTTGATTATTGTGAACAAGATGAGTTACATCAGGATTTCTTCTTATGTTATGAAGAATGTGGTTTCCTCCTTCTCCATAACTACATCCATCACCTGATTCAACAATTACTTTTAGTTTGTGATTTCCAACCCGGGTTCCAATAGCAGGTGGAAATGATCTTCCATGTAGTCCGTTAAAACCGTTTAACTTGATATAATGAGGCATCTTAGCTGCCTGACCTATTCCGGTAAACATTGCAACCTGTTCAGTATCTAATTCAAGTTCTTTTAAGGCCGCTGACAATGCTTTACGAAGTGGAAAATTTCCACAACCTGGACACCAGGCAGTTTCTTCAGTAATATTAAAGTCATTGTTATTAACCATTATCAATCACCTCATCTAAAAATCTTTTATATATTTCTCGGCCAGTAAATGGTCGCCCATCATATTTTAATATACTATTTTTAACATCAAGCAGGGTCTCAGATCTTATTAAAGATTTAAACTGACCAGTTGAATTTTCTTCTACTGTTACTAACTTTACATTATCTTTTGCAACTTCTTTTAACTTTTCTTTAGGAAGGGGCCAGACATCACTGAAACTTAAAAGACCCACCTTAACATCATCATCTTTTAAAAGTTGAAATGCCTCTCTAGCTGGTCCATAAGAAGAACCCCAAGTTAACATTAAGTACTCTATATCTTCATCTCCATAGTATTTTGGTTCTATTAGGTCTTCTTTTATTAATTTATCTATTTTTTTAGCTCTTTTATCCACCATTTTTATTCTTGTCTCAGCATCTTCGACTATATGTCCATATTCATCATGTTCATCACTATCTACTAAAACAGTTTCTCCTTTAAGTTGTCCTGGATAAGCTCTTTTTGATATTCCGTCTTCAGTATATTTATATCTCTTATAATCTTGGGCATCAGGATCATCTTTAGATATCAAGTTTCTATTAATCTCTAAGTTATCAAAATCAAATTCTTTTACATTTTTACTGGAGTCAGCATTAAACTGATCACTTAAAACTATAATTGGAATCTGATATTTGTCTGCTAAATTTAAAGCCCTAAAGCCTGTATGGAATAGATCTTTTTGATCTCTTGGGGCAATAACCATTAGTGGAAAATCATCCTGAGCAGTATTAATTGCAAAAAGCAAGTCACCCTGTCCCGTTCTTGTAGGTAGTCCAGTTGCAGGACCAGGTCTTTGGACATCAGCAATAACAACTGGTGTTTCATTTAAACCCGCTAATCCAATTGCCTCATTCATCAAGGCAAGTCCACCACCAGATGTTCCTGTCATAGACCTTACTCCACTATATGAACCACCTAAAGCCATATTGATAGCTGCAAGTTCATCTTCAGCCTGTTCAACAATAAGATCATAATCTTTTTGTTTTCCTGCAAGAAAGCTCATTATTCCTGTTGATGGTGACATCGGATAAGCAGAATAGAATCTTAGTCCACCTGTTAAAGCACCAAAACCTAAAGCGGAATTTCCATCTATAAATATTTCGTCTTCTTTTTCTGTAATATTATCTTTTAAATTATCATAAACACATTCTACAGACTTATACCCTCTTTCTAAGAGTTTAATATTATCTTCTGAAATATCATCGTCAAAGTAATCTTCAAGGACATCTTTTGCTATATCGATGTCTAATCCCATTATTTTAGTAACAGCTCCTACAAATACAGTATTTACTCCTTTGGGATTTATATCCTCTGCTATTACAGATGCTGGTATGAGTAAGGTTCTTTTATCTAATACATTGTTTTCTCCTTCAATTAAAACAATACCATCATCTTTTAATTTATCTTTGTGTATATCTACCGTCTCACTATTTAGAGCAACAAGTAAGTCGATTTCACCTGTGGGACCGTAAAGTTCTTGGTCACTAATTCTAAGCTGCATGAAGTTATGTCCACCTCTTATTCTGGACATAAAATCTTTAGATGAAAAGATATTAAATCCTTCTCTAAAAAGTATCTTTCCCATAATATTATCTACGGTCGTTAAACCCTGTCCAGCTTCACCGCCAATCACGATATTAAAATCCATATAACATTACCTCCTTAGTTCCTCTTTAAGTCGTTTTATATAGTTAAGCAACTGCATTGAGCAGTTGCTTAAAAAAATCTATTTTAGTAATCTTCAAGATGATACCATTCTGCATCTTCTAACCAGGTATCAGGTCTATTTACTAATTCAATTATACTTCTTATAATATCTTCATGTTTTTTCTCTTCTTTTGACAATCTTAAAAGGACATCTTTTGCTTTTTTATTATCGACTTCTTCAGCTTTTTTAAAATAAAAGTCTTTACTTTTTTCTTCCATATCTAAAGCGGTTTTATAGACATCCACCTGATCTGTCGGCATAACTTTATCTGGAATATTTTCTTTTATTTCTGAAAACACCTCGTTTACCCTTGTAACGATATCAAAGTCAAGATCCTCGACATTTTCATTATCTCTTAGTTTTTTAACGATTTTTTCATGTTTTGCTTCTTCAGCAGATAGTTCAAGAAACACACTTTTTATACTTTCATCTTTAACATTTTCAGCACATTCCTCATAATACTTACGATTTTCTCTTTCAAAATCGATTGCAAATTGATAAATATCCATACTCTCTCAACCCCTTTTAAAAGTTTTTGGTTTCCAATTCTTTTAGTCTCTCATAAAGTCTTTTTTCCTTTTCTTCTAAAACAATACTGCTGTGCTTTTGAGACCTCTGACCTGTTTCAATCAAGGAAACATCAATTTTTAATCCAATTCTTTCAAATAAATTCTTCACCTTGTCTTTTTGGGTAAGTAGGGTTTCATAACTTAGTAGTATGCTATCTTCTATATTTTCATGTGCTGCAATTAATGCATTATTATTTATAAACCAATCAGGTTCAAAACCAGAGATACCCCTTCTTAACATACTAGCTTTTACATCTGCAGGATTTCTAAAGATAAATACTGCTTTTAGGTTTTGTGCAACATGTTTATAGAAAAAAATCGCGGGGGTTCTTACTAATTTGAGTCCTGACATTCCCTCACTATCATTTAATTTTTCGATAACCTGATTCATCTTGATTGTATTTTTTATTGTCATTGCTTTTTGAATTAATTTTTTTGAAAGGTCTTTACTAATTTCAAGTTCATAATATCCTGACTGATTATATTCATCTCCCTCATAATCTGAAGGAAAATGAACTCCAGCGCTTTCTACTAACTGACAAGTTATTGAGGTCCCACTTCTAGGATGACCACTAACTATTACAGAATTTTTTAGTACTTTTGCTTTTATATTTTCTGACAAATCTATTTCCTCCTTTACCAAGCTTGTTCACCAATTAATGGAACAAACCTAACATGTCCTAAAGTTCGTTCTTTAAAATCACTTTCAGATCTTTTCTCTACTTTATATAAGTTTTGCAAAGCCTGACTGCCGACTGGAATTACAATGTAACCTCCGACTTCTAATTGCTCTTTATAACTTTCAGGTATCGAAGGTGCCCCAGCACTAACAATAATACCTGCAAATTTCTTATCACCATCAGGCCAGCCTAAACTACCATCTCCTAATTTAATAGTAATATTTTTATAATTTAATTCATCTAATATTTTTTTTGCTTTATCAGCTAAAGATTGTATTCTTTCTACCGAATATACCTGGCTTGCAATTTGTGCAAGGATTGCTGTTTCATATCCTGAACCGGTTCCAATCTCTAAAACTATATCTGCTTCATCTAATTCTAAAGCTTCAATCATTTCAGCTACAATATATGGTTGACTGATAGTCTGTTCTTTACCAATCGGAAGAGGTCCATCATGATATGAGTATTTCTTTACATCATCTGGCACAAACTTTTCCCTGGGAACTTCTCGAAAAGCTGCTAGTACCCTCTTATCCTTAATTCCTCTCCGAACAAGTTGCTTTTTTACCATTTCTTCTCTTTTGTTTTTATAGTTATCTTCTTTTATTACCATTTTATTTAACCTGAAAGACTTCAGGTTTATCCCCCTTAAAATTATATTTGTTTAAAATATAATCGGTGATCCTCTTAGAAGCTTTTCCATCCCCATAAGGATTGACTGCTTTTGACATCTTATTGTATTTTTCGTTATTATTTAATAGCAAATCAGCCTGTTTAAATATCTCGTTTCTATTAACCCCTACCTTTTTGACTGTACCTGCAGTAATTGCTTCCTGTCTTTCAGTAGTATCTCTTAATACCAATACTGGTTTGCCTAAACCCGGAGCTTCTTCTTGAATGCCTCCGGAATCAGTCATAATAAAGTAGGATTTGTTCATTAAGTTAGCAAACTCTAAATAACCAAGGGGTTTTATTAAATGTACGTTTTCATTATTTTCTAGATGCTTATATGCTAGTTTTTTAACTGCCGGATTTAGATGAACCGGAAAGACAACTTCAACTTGAGGGTTACTTTTAATTATATCATTAACCGACCTAAATATTCCAGTAAGTCCTTCTCCTAAATTTTCTCTGCGATGAGCAGTTAGAAGAATTATTTTTTTATTTTCAAAATCAATGCTTTTTAATACTTCATTTTTGAATTGATAATCATCTTTTACAATCTCCTGAATTGCATCTATAACTGTATTACCTGTTACAAAAATATTTTCTTCAGAAACATTTTCATTTAACAAATTATCCTTATTATTTACTGTAGGAGCAAAGTTGATATCTGCTAAAACACCAGTTAAATGTCTATTCATCTCTTCAGGGTATGGTGAATACTTATTATGGGTTCTTAGACCGGCTTCAACATGTCCAATATCAATTTGATTATAAAATGAGGACAATGCCCCTATAAAAGTTGTTGTCGTATCTCCATGTACTAATATTAGGTTTGGGTTTTCTTTTTTTAAAACCTCATCCAAGTTTTTTAATACCTTTACAGTTATATCAGTTAAGGTCTGTTTATCCGACATGATATCTAAATCATAATCAGCTGATATTTTAAATAAGTCTAAAACTTGATCTAACATCTCTCTATGCTGTGCAGTAACTGCTACAATACATTTTATTTCTTTTCTTTTTTTAAGTTCTTTAACTAGAGGAGCCATTTTAATTGCTTCCGGTCTAGTTCCAAATATCGTCATTACTTTTAATACTTTCATTTAATCATCCTTTGATGTATAATAGTATATAGGTTATATATACATTTCACTATTTAAATAATAAATCCTGCTCATAGAAACTTTAAATTTAAATGTAATATAGTTACTATAACAACTCTATAATTAAGAATATAATAAAAAGTAGAGAGAAACAAATTTAAAGGAGGGTTGGTTATGTCAGCAAAAAAATGCAAAGCTTGTGGAGCAACCTACCATAAAAACGATAAGTTTTATAAATGTGAAGAATGTGGTGATATTTACTGCCACAATTGTGCTAGTCACTACTCTAAAGAGGAAAAAGAAATCTCTGAAAGTATAAGTAAAGGAGATCGCGAACGTTATGTAAATGCAGTGTGCCCATCATGTAATACAAATATGTTTCCTTACTAACTTTAAATTTTTAATTAAAAGACCGCCATTTTAGGCGGTCTTTTAATATTTATATTCTTATTTTAAGCTATTATATATTTTAAATTCTTTTTTCTTTTATCCATTCAACTAAATCTTCGATAATCTCTTCCTCTTTTTTAGAGTGGTTTACATCTTTAATTGCTTTTGTTATCTCATCAATTTTAAACTGACAACCTTTTAATTTTTCTGCTATATCTTCTATTAGATCAGCATTCATTGCATCTGAATAAATTTTAGATCCTGTGATTTTTCCTTTAGTTAACGTTAAACCCAATTGAATATCTCCCCAATCAAATCTTTTTTCATATGTTATATCAAAATCAGGAGCTTGACCATATCTCCAATTCCAGGATGAATATTTGTCTTTCAATTTAGAAACTTCTTTAATTTGATCTGGTGAGATAACTTCTTTTTCTGGATTAACCTCATATAATTCTTTAAAATATTTGGCTAATTCTTTTTTCATTTTATCAATTGTAACTGATGAATTAAGTTCTTTTAAGTTTACAACTCTTGATTTCACAGATTCTATACCTTTTGACTGTATCTTTTCCTTAGATACCTGTAAGTAATTAACCATGTTTTCAAAATTAGTATCTACAAGGATAGTTCCATGATGGTATGAAGAATTTGTTCCATAATAGAAAGCATTGCCTGAAAACTTTCTACCAGATGCAACAAGATCATTCCGCCCAGAAAATTTAGCATCTATATTACTATCTCTTACAGCTTTTAATATAACTTCAAGCTGTGTGTGAATATCATAAAGGTTTTTATCCACAATAAATGTAAAGTTTAAATTTCCCAAGTCATGATAAACTGCTCCACCACCAGACAGTCTTCTGGCGAGTTTACCATCATTATTTTCAAGTAATCGACAATTGCATTCTTTCCAAGCATTTTGATTACGGCCAATTACTACAGTATTATCATTTTGCCATAAATATAACATTACTTCATTTTTTTTCGTGTTATTTAATAAATATTCTTCTAAGGCTAAATTATACCAGGGATTATATGAATCAGAATATATCAATCTAGCACTTTCAATCTGACTTTTGATTTCATTAATTGATTCTGACATAATGTAATGCGCCCCCTATAGTATCTAAAGCTGCTTCATGTATAACTTCTGAAGTAGTAGGATGAGCATGAATTGTCTCAATTACATCCTCTATTTTTAAATTGTTTTTAATTGCAAGAGTAAGTTCATGTATTAAATCTGTTGCATGAACACCAATTATTGAACTGCCAAGTATTTGATGATTATTTTCATCTATAATTATCTTAATAAAACCATTCCTTTTATTCATGGTTTTAACTTTACCATTTGCTCTAAATGGAAATTTACCAACACTGTACTCCATTTCTTTTTTAACTACTTCTTCTTCAGTTAAACCAACAGTAGCAATTTCAGGTTTGGTAAATATTGCAGAAGGTACAACATCATAATCCACCTTCTTCTCCTTACCCATAATATTTTCTGCTGCAATAACTCCTTGATGTGAAGCGAGATGAGCTAGTAGGATTTTACCGGTAACATCACCAACTGCATAAATATTGTCAATATTAGTCCGAGAAGTATCGTCAATTTTAATAGCATTATTTTCAGTTTCAATTCCCAATTTTTCTAAATCAAGTCCACCAAAACTTGGCTCTCTACCGGTTGCAACCAATACTTTTTCTACATCAAGAGTATCCTCTTTTTCATCTTTTATATATGTAACACTAAAATTATCACCCTTTTTAATTTCAGTAACTTGTGCCCCGGTTGTTATTTGAATTCTTTCTCTTTTAGCAATACTTCTTAACTCTTTAGTGATTTCTTTATCTACTCCTGGTAGTATATCATCTAAGTATTCAACTACTTTAACATCAACACCAAAGGCTGAAAAGATAGAAGCAAACTCCATACCAATTACTCCACCACCAATTATTGCAAGAGATTTTGGTAGCTGTTCTAAATCTAGTATATCTTTACTAGTTAAAATACTATCCATTTCTACTCCTTTAATAGGAGCTTTTTTTGTTTTTGAACCAGTAGCTAAAATAATATAATCTGTTTCAATTATTTCTCTACCAGCATCTGTTTTAACAGAAACTGTATTTTGATCTAATAGACTGGCTTTACCCTTAATAATATTAACCTCATGCTTTTTTAAAAGAAATTCTACTCCACCAACAAGTTGTTTTACAATTCCATCTTTGTTTTTAATAACTCTTTTCATATTAACACTAGCACTTTCTACATCAATTCCAAATCTTTTAGCATTTTGAGTATCAGAGTATATTTTAGCAGAATAGACTAATGCTTTTGTTGGTATACAACCCCAGTTTAAACAAGTTCCCCCTATTTTTTCTTTTTCAACTAAATTAACTTTTGCTCCTAATTGAGCAGCTCTAATAGCAGCAACATAACCTCCAGGTCCTCCACCAATTATTGTAATCACCTTTTTTTCCATTAAAAACTTTACCTCCTTATGTAATTATAATTATTAAAATAATATGAAGTGATAATTTAATTATTCCACTTGTATTTTTCAACTAATTCCATAAATATATCTATTATTTCATTTATCGTATCATAAACTTCATCAGTTTTTAATGTCCTATCTTCTTTTTTGGTATTAATTTTAAATTCTTTTTTTATTACACCTGGTTTATCTGATAAGACATATATCCTATCTGACAGCAATGCTGCTTCTTCTGGATCATGGGTGATAACAAACATATCAATATTTTTTTTGCTGTGTAAGTTTACGAGCAGGTTTCTTAAGTTAAGTTCAGTTTGTGTATCAACAGATTTAAGAGGTTCATCCATAATCAAAAAATCAGGTTTAATTGATATTGCTTTTAAAATTTCAATTCTTTGTTTCATACCACCACTAAGTTCATCCGGGTAGTCGTCAATCACTTCATTTAAATTTGTAAGATCTAGTAGTTTTTCTCTAATTTCTTTTGCTTCATCATTATTAAGATAATTATTTTGTACAAACTTAAAGTTGTCTTCTATTGTCCTCCAAGGTAATAGCCTGGGTTCCTGAAATACATATCCAGATCTGAGATCCTTATTAAATATCACTTCACCATTGTCTTGTTTGATTAAACCTGCAAGAATTTTAAATAATGTTGTTTTACCACTCCCCGATGGACCTAAAAGTGTTACAATTTCGCCCTGGTTAACAGTTAAAGAAACATCTTTAAGCACTTTTAGATCATCAAAACTCTTATTTATATTTTTTAATTTTAGTATATTATCCATTGCTTTTCCACCCGGTTACTTTCCTTTGAATAGGCTTAATAATCAAATATTCAACAATGAGCATTAATACAATAAGTAAAATAGCCCAGGCAAATAGTTTATCAGTATTTAAGTTGCTGTTTGCCATACTTAATGCAAAACCAACACCACTATTTGAACCTAAAAATTCAGCAAAAATTGTGGATTTCCAGGCAAAAGCTAAACCTATGCTTAATGCAGTAAAAATATATGGGATTAATGACGGGATATATATATCATAAAATACTTGATTTTTTTTAATATTATAGACTTTAGCCATTTCAATTAATTTATTATCAATGTTTTGTAGTCCTTCAAATACATTTACAAATATTATTGGCAAAGTGACTACAAATATTAAAAAGATCGGGGTTAGATTATCTGCAATCCCAAACCAGATAACTGCTAGAGCAAGCCATATCACAGGTGGTGTTGTTTGAACTACTGTAATAATCGGTCTAAAAATTGTATATAGTATGTTGTATTTATTAAGTATTAAAGCTAATAGAAAACCTACAGCAAAAGCTAATCCATAACCGATTATGGTCCTTTCTACTGTAATAATAAGGTTGTTGAATAAATTACCGTTTTTATAAATTTCAATAAAGGAATTAAACGTATCTAATGGTGAAGGTAAAATTAACGGATTAATCTGTCTAGAATAATATGACCAGATTAAAAACACCACCAAAAATCCGGTGGTGCTTAAAAGTATTTTTTTAAATCTTTTAATAATAAAACTCTTCATCTGGTAAGTTACCACCTATCATTTCAGGATACATCTCAAAAATATGCTCAAAGTAAGTGTTTGTTAAGGCTCTTGACTCTTTATCAGGATAAATATTTAAATTAACTCTACTCCAAGCTTTTTCCATAACAGGTTTAGGTATACCAAAATACTCAGATGCATCATTTATAGCTTCATTTGGATTTTCATTGTAATACTTAACTCCTTCAATATACTTACCTGCTATTATATCAACTAAACCAGAATGTTCTTTGACAAACTGACTTGATACAAAAAGTCCTACAAATGGAATTCTTTGGTCTCCATCATGTAATTTTCCCCATTCTTCTTGAATATCTAATGATAAATAAGCATTGTCACTTTTAGCTAGTGTTGTAGTTACTAATGGTTCAGGTAGTATTATTGAATCTACTTGACCACTCATAAATAGCTTAGCACCATTTGGTAGAGGTCTGTATACTAACTTTACATCTTCAGTACTTAACCCATTTTCTTCTAATAAGTATCTAGCTAAAAAATCTAATGGACCACCTTTTAAAGGTAAGCTAAGTGTTTTACCCTTAAGATCAGAAAAATCATCTGCTTTAAACCCATTTGTTAAAAGATAATCAATTCCCCATATGTTTACATTTACAAGATTTACACCTATACCTTTATTATATATTTTCGCACCTACATTAACCCCTGTAACCATGAATTCTATGTCGTTTTTAGCAATAAGAGAAATAGCTCTTTGGTGATCAGGAGATATATTTACATTAAGATCCATAAAGTTATCTAACTCACCTGATTTTGCCATTCTTATCAATGGCAGTGCAGCTGGCACAGGTGGTGTTTGGATTGTTATTTTACGAGGAGCTGCATTAATAATCCCACCGGTTGATAAAGTTAATGCTAATACTAATGTCAAAACTAATAATAAACTTGTTCTTTTTAATAACTTCATATTTAACACTCTCCATTAAATTAATTATTATTGAAATTATTAATCTTCTAGTTGTTCATTAAATTCTTCTGCTTTTTTGTTATACTCTTCTATTTCATTATTATATTTATCAGTTTCATTTAAAACATCGATTATCTCAAAAGTTTTAAGAAGTCCAAATACAGCTAGTGCTGTATTTTTAGTCCCATCATTATCTGTACTAAAAGCAGTAATCAAAGAACCAACTTCTCCAACCATAAATAAGGTCCCTTTAGGCCACCAACTATCTACCATAGCATGTCCAGCTGAAGGTATAATTGCTGAAGCAATTCCAACTTCAGATTTACTTTTGAAGTTAAGCAGTTGTTTTCTTTCTTTTTGTGGTTCTAAATAATTTAAACGCCAGTACAAATCGGTATTTTTAAAACTGTCATTTTGTTCTAAATAATCAACAACTCTTTTATTATTATAATCACGTGCAATCGGGTTTGCTCCCAGATCAATTAAATACTCAATAACACTACTGTTATTATAGTTTTCTATCGCAGACATTAAAACTGTTTTTCCACTGAACTTATCTCTTGATTTTACATCTGCACCCCGGTTGATTAGAAGAGAAATTATTTCGATATTTCTACCTCTTTCAACAGCTAAATATAGTGGTGTCTTCCCTGAAATATCCTCTTGATGAATAGAAGCACCTCTATTTAATAGTAAATTAATTATATCATAACTATTATATTGAACAGCATAAGCTAATGCATTTTGACCTTTATTATCGGTTATATTAAGCTGTGCTCCTTTATCTATTAAGTAGTTTATAATTCTAGTATTGTTATTAAATCGGGCAGCATACATTATGGCTGTCAAACCATCCTCATCTTTTGTGTTTATATTGTTTTTTTCCAGATTTAATATTTCAAGTGCTTTAACATTTTTTTGTTCTTTAGCAGCCACCATCATCGGTGTGATACCTTGATAATCGCTAATTTTTACTTCTGCACCAAAAAGTATAAATTTCCTTATTAAGTCATAATCCCCTTTTTCTATAATATAATATAAAGGAGTACGACCTCTGTGATCTCTGATATTAACCCTTGCACCTGCTAACAATAATGAATCAATAATATCGGATTTTAAACCATCTTCAATTGCAAAGATTAAAGGGGGTTTTTTATCACGGTTAGCTTGATTTACATTTGCACCGTAACTTATAAGTAAGCTGACTATTTCATCATCTCTATATTTAACAGCATATATTAAAGATGTATTCCCATTATCATCACTAATATTAACCCTTGAATTCATCCTTAATAAAATCCTTATTATATCAGAATTGTCATTATATCTTATTGCATACATTAAAGCATTCAATCCATTATTATCCCTACTGTTTACATAAGCACCATAGTCATTTAGTACTATCAATGATCTATAGTTATTATTATATCTAGCAGCTGTCATCAAAGGAGTAATCCCATTTTCATCTCTTTGATTAACTTCAGCTCCGTTGTTTATAGCTTCCTCTATTTGAACTGGTGTTCCTTCTTTACAGACATTATAAAAATCATCAGCCTGTACTGAAATACTTAATCCAAATAACAAGATTAATAGTACTATTATTGATACCTTATTAAAATAACTTTTCATTTTTTCCACCTCTGTTTGTTAACCTCTTAGAAGACCTTGAATAATAATATCAGACGCTTCTTCTTCATCAAGCCCTCTAGCCATTAAAGTCTGCAGTTGTTCACTGTCAACACTACCTATAGCAGCTTCATGAGTTATCTTTGCTTCGGGATGTCTAACTTCTACTATTGGTACTGCTCTTGCTACTGCATTATCTTTGATAATTTCTGTACAGTCCACATGACCCTTAGCATCTGCTGCACTTGCAGTAAGTTCATTGTATATTTCGCCTCTTGCATTATCTTTCATCGCTATTTTTGAATCAAGTAATCCTCTTGCATTAGATCCATTAAGATGTGCTGCTTCTCTAATACTTACAACATCATCACCATATCCGCTGATTCGTGCCAGCATCTCTATTTTTGCATCTTGAGCAACTTCTGCTTCATAATCAAATTCAATTTTACCAACTCTGCCTTTTCTGAGAGTAAACAAGGTAAGTAGTTCACTATTTTTATCCATTATTATATCTGATTTTGCAATAACTTCTACACCACCAGTTTCACCGTGGAAATGATTTTCTTCATATTCATATTTAGCATTTTCAGATAAATGAATATCTGCTTCCATTACATGTTTAACCTTTGTAGCATTTGGGAAAACACAGTCTGACATTACTTTTATCTGAGCATCCTTTTTTACTTCTACATCCATAACTATTTTTTGTAATCCTTCTTTAGGTAAAACTCCAAAACACATATGAAGCGGTTTTTTAATCTTATATCCCTCTTGGACAACCAACTTTACATCAACAGTACTATCATCTATCTTTTTTGCATCCATTTTAATGCCTTCTACTTCATTTTTGCCCAAAACACGATCCTGTTCTAATACCATATGAGGTGTATCGCTGTCAGAAAAGATATCTTCTCCACCTGAATCTTTATATGCATCAACCATCATTTCATAATCATTCATTAAACAACACCTCCTGATGTTCCTCTGGATTTTCATCTTCACAAGGTGTACACTCATATTTAAAGTATTCACTCACCTGTTTCGGATCACCCACATTAAACACTTCTCCACCACAGATTAACGCTGCTCTATCAGCAACATCCAGCATTTCGTCAGAGTGTGTGATTAACAATACTCCAATATTTTCTTTTTTAAAGTCTTCTATAACGGTTCTTATATTATTTAATGCTACAACATCTACACCTGAATCTGGTTCATCTAATATAACTAAATCCGGCTTCATTAGCAGTATCGAAGCAATCTCAATTCTTTTTCTTTCTCCACCACTTAATGTATCATCAACTTTTCTATTTAGATATTTTTTTGGTACTATAGCTACTTCATTTAATGCCCATTTAAGATCTTCATCAGTAACTTCTATATTTCTTGCTTTTGCACCTAATGATAAAAATTCTTTTACAGTAACACCTTCAAAACGAGCCGGTTCCTGCCAGGCTAAGGTTATACCCTTCTTAGCTCTTTCAGTGACCGATAAATTACTAATATCTTCTCCTTTATAAATAATGCTACCATTTTTTTGATTATAACCCTTTAAACCCATTAAGGTATATGCAAGAGATGACTTGCCACATCCGTTTGGGCCTATAACTGCAAAGACTTCGCCTCCATTAATGGTTAAATTTATATCTCTAAGAATCTTTTCTTTATCTAGTGTTAAATCTAAATTTTTTATTTCTAATAATTCCTGCATCTTTGTATTTACCTCCCTTGTTCACTAAAATTAATTATATTACAAAGTGAAAAAAAGTGCAATAAATATAAAGAAGCCGGATTTTACTCCGACTTGATTTTTTAACTGATATTCTATTTGGTTTTAAACATCTCTAAAAGCTTATCAAGCCTATATGTTTCACTTTTATCTAATTGATTATTTTCCATCTTCTCTTTAATCATATCTATTAATGGATTATTTTTTTCACTATGAATTTGATTTTTGTTTTTATACATTTTGTAATCTGCCTTTTCTATTAAAGTATCAATATCAGTTTCCACATTTTTGTTTTTGGTTGCACTCCCTAGTGACATTGAGATAGGTCGTTTGGAATCATAAGTCTTTTTTACCTCATTAATTATTCTCTCAATTATTTTTTCGGCATCTGTAGTAGCAGTATTAGGAAGTAAAATTAAAAATTCATCTCCACCCCATCTGCCTAATATATCTTCTTTTCTCATACATCTTTTTAATAAATCAGACGTTTTTATAATATATTGGTCTCCTTCATCATGACCAAAAACATCATTAATTAACTTAAGACCATTTAAATCACAGATTATTACACTAATCGGCTGCTGCCTTTTAGTATCAAGCCTTTTTATTTCTTCATGTAAGTAGTTTCTATTATATAATCCTGTCAAACTATCATGAAATCCTAAGTATGTTATTCTTTTTTCGTAGTCTATTCTCTTTAAAGCAGAATTAGTATGAGCAATTAGTAATTCTACTAGTTCAAGATCTTCTCTGGTAAATTCATTAAATTTGGTTGAAACAGCCTGGAAAATGCCTAATTCACCAATTGGTATAGTTATTGCTGAATGGTATTTATCACTTGTTGGTTTAGCAAATTTTAATTTTTGTATATCACCTGTTAGGTGTGAACTTTTATTGTTATAAACATGTGTTGCTAAACTCTGCACTTTTAAATCTGTTGTTATAGAATCTCCTTTTTGGAGGCTTCGGGAAGTAGTCTTTACTACCAATTTATCTCCCTCAACAATATCTAGAGTACAGAGATCAAAATCTAATATGTTTTCAGCAGCTTTAATAGTTAGATTATATACTTCTTTTTGTGTTTTTACTTCTTTCATTTTTAAAGCTGTATTATGAAGGTCCTTGATCTTACGTCTGCTTTTTCTAAGCATTGTTGAACTATTTAATTCGTCTAAATTAACTTCAATAAAAATGAGGTGTCTACCTGTTAAATCACCCTTTTGATCAATCGGCAGATTAATTATTTTATACTTTTTTTCTTCAAAGTTACTTATTGATATTTCAAGCTCACCCTTAAATACTTTTCCTGCATCATTTTTTTGTTTTAAATATGCAGTTATATTTTCGGATTCATTAACTTTTATTATCTTCTCTATACTTTTGTTTAATATATCCTCTAAAATTAAATCAAATTCAACCAAAAAAGCTCCATTAGCTTTTTTAATTCTATCGTTTTGATCAAGTATTAACATTGGATAAGTAAATTTATTGAACAAATCTTCGTAATTAATATCAATTAATTTGTTATTGTTTATTTTCTTATCCATTTTACATTTACCTTTTAACCAATAGAATATATATATAAGTACAACTACTAATATTATGGTGATAAAAATATTTGCCATCTGCAACAATCCTTTCTTCTACTCAATTCTCTACTATTTCCACTAATAAATCTGCAATTTTCCCAAACCGTTTTGGCTATTTAAAATAATTTCTTTCCTAGCTTCATCAAAACTTAAAAATCTATATATATTTATTTTTTTCTTATAGCATCCTAGGTATCAGCTCTTGCAATAATTCTTAAAACTAAGATGTAAGAATCTTTAGGACCTCTTCATATTTTTTTATCTAATAGTTTTACAAGGATATATTATATATCTAAACTTTACAGTATCAATTGGATCTCATTAAAATATGTATTAAAAACTATTAGCAGTCTTTATAATTATAATACAGAAATGTTTAGATAACAAATATATTGAGTATAAAAATAAGCACAAGAATAAATCAAGAAAATAATTTGAAAATATTCTTTTTACAGATACAGAAGTTTTTTGCCTAAGAAGATTTAATAATCTTAACCTGTTTTCATACACTAACATTATTAACAGATATTAAATTAGTATTAGTACTTCACCCTTCTTTACTTACATTGTTATATTCGTTTATACTCATATAATAACAAAAATTTTTTCTCTTACTAAAAATCAGTTTAAAATTATTTTCAGTATCAGTATTTCTATTGATTATAAATATTTCAAATTTACTTCAATAATTTTTCTAATTTTTGTACGGCGAGTTGTACTGGATCCCACCGAATACTGAGCGGTGGAGATAATTTAAATCTATTTGATTAATATCAGCTACTGTCATATTATTAAAAATTGCAGAAGCAAAGTTATCTATTCTTTTTGATATTTCGGCTTCTATATTACCTAGTATCTAAGCTCCCAAATTTCTTTTGGAATTGTTATCTACTATTACATCTATTTTGGTTTTATATACAGGAGGATAATATTTTTTTATGATCCCAAGTTTCTATTTCTGAAGTAACTGCTTGAAAACCATTATCTATAGCTACTTTTTCATCAAAACCTATGCTAACAATAACCATACAGTCTTAAAATTTCCCCGCCCATCATAAGGTGAAAATATATCTTACTTCATAGGACGGGGGTTTTTTAAAACTATAATTTTGATAAAACTTTATTTAAGTTAATGTTCAAACTCAAAACCTGGTATTTTAAATTTCTTTTCTACATAAGAAAATATTTGAGTAAAGAAAATAACTATCACTAGATAAAATAATGCTACAATTAAATAGACTTTAAAAAATTCATAATTTCTACTTGCAAAAAACTTTGCTTGGGTCATTAACTCATGAGTTCCAATCATATAAGCTAAAGATGTATATTTTAATAAATATATAAATTCATTAGTCCAGGAAGGTACAACTCTTCTTAAGGCTTGAGGTAAAATGATTGTAAAAATACCCTGCCATCTTTTCATTCCTAGGGACTGTGCAACCTGTAGCTGATTAGACTCAATTGACATAATAGACCCTCTAATATATTCCGCTGTATAAGCTGAACAATTAACAGTAAATCCTATAAATGCTACTGTAAATCCAGAAAGATTAATCCCATAAGGTGGAAGACCAAAGTATAAAATAAATAGTTGTGCTAAAAGTGGTGTTCCCCTTATTATCTCAATAAATATAGTAATCGGCCATCTAACATAAGAAGGTCCATAGGTTTTACCTAATGATAAAAATATTGCTATTGTGGTACCTGCAATAATTGATATCACAGTTAATAATAAAGTTAGTTGGACACCTTCAAAAAGAAGAGGCCACGCTTCTATAAAAAGGGTAAAAATATCCACTACTCATCCCCCTCACCATATAACTCAGTTAACTTAAATAAAAATTCTCTTGTTCTTTCTACTTTAGGATTATTAAATAACTGACTTGGAGGACCTTGTTCAACAATATGACCATGTTCCATAAATATAATCTCATCAGAAACAGTACGAGCAAAACCCATTTCATGAGTAACAACAAGCATAGTCATACCTGCCTTTGCAAGATTTTTCATAACACTTAAAACTTCTCCAATAAGTTCTGGATCTAATGCTGAGGTCGGTTCATCAAACAAAATAAGTTTAGGCTGCATGGCTAATGCTCTTGCAATACCAACTCTTTGTTTTTGTCCACCAGATAGTTCTGCTGGATACTGACTTGCAGCATCTTCTAATCCAACTCTTCTTAACTCTTCCATAGCTAATTCTGTTGCATCTTTTTTATTCATCTTTTTAACTTTAAGAAGACCAATCCTCACATTACCAAGAGCTGTTAGATGATTAAACAAACCAAAATCTTGGAAAACAAATCCAATCTGTTGCCTCATTTCATTAATATTTTTAGGGGTGATTTCCACTCCATCCAAGTATATTTTACCTTGATCAGGTGGTACCAGTCTATTAACGTTGTTTAACAAAGTACTTTTGCCTGTACCACTAGGACCTATAATTACTTTGTTTTCACCTTTGTTTAATGAAAGAGATACTCCCTTTAGTACTTCATTATCGCCAAAACTTTTATGTAGATTTTCTATTCTTAAAATTGTCTTATTTTCACTCATCTAACCCTCTCCTCTATTCCGATACCTGGAATTTTTAATTTACTCTCAAATCTTCCAAGAACAGTATTAATAGTTAAGGTCATTACTAAATATATAGCTGCTACTGTTAGATAAATTGGCAGCGGTCGATAAGAAGTCGCTATGATATAACCACCCTGTCTTAATAATTCAATTACACCTAATGCATAAGCTAAAGATGTATCTTTTAAAACAATAGCTGATTCATTTGCCATTGGAGGAATAGCTATTCTAATCGATTGAGGTAAAATAATATTTCTAAAACTCTGCAAACGCGTCATACCCAATGACAGTGCAGCTTTCATCTGGGAACCACTGATTGACTGAATAGCTCCTCTAAATATCTGTGATTGATAGGCAGAACTTCTAATGCCTATACCTATAACTGCAGCAGTAAAAGCAGGAAAACGAATTCCTACACGAGGAAATCCATAATATATTAAAAAAAGAATAACTAATAACGGTATACTTCTAACTACTCTTTCATAAACTCCAATTAATCTTCTAATTAATTTTGAACCATATATTTGTCCAAATGCAATAGGGATTGCTAAAACAAGTCCGAGTAACAAACTAAAAAAAGTTAGCCGTATTGTAACAAGAGCCCCCTCCAAAAGATTGGGGAGGGAACTCATGATAAATTCTAAGGTTCCGATAGGACATACATCCTTTCTATATTAGAATTAACTAGATTATTTATTCAAAGTGCTTAGCTATTAATTCATTCATTTTACCATTTTCTTTAATTCTTCTTAAACCTTCGTTTAATTTTTCTAATAATTCTGTATTACCTTCATTTACAGCCAAACCATAATTTTCACCTGTTACAATTATACCAACTATTTCTACTGGTCTCATTTCAGCATATCTTTGTGCTACTGGATTATCTAATACAACAGCATCTACATTCCCATTTACTAAATCACTAACACATAAAACAAATGTGTCATATCTTTTGATATTACCGGTAAGAATTCCTTTATCTTTAAGATTTTCTGTTACCCACAGATCTCCTGTAGTACCAGTTTGAACACTTATATCATTATCTCCATAAAGAACACTTATATTTTTCTCTGAACCTTCTTTTACAATAATACTTTGATCAGCTGAATAATATGAATCTGAAAAATCAACCGCTTGTTCTCTCTGTTCTGTAATTGTCATACCAGCTGCTACTAAATCTACGTTGCCTGTTTTTAAGGCTGGAATAAGTGAGTCAAATGCAATATCTTCAAATTCAACTTCAAAACCCATTTCTTCTCCAATTGCCTTCATTAAATCAATGTCAAACCCAACAATTTCTCCATCCTCAACATACTCAAAAGGTGGAAATCCAGCACTAGTACCTACAGTATAAGTCTGTGCTAATCCAACCACACTAAAAGCAAAAATTAATGATAAAGTTAAAACAGTTATTAAGAGTTTTTTCAATTTCATCTCTCCTCCTTATTATTTTCTTTATGATATAAAATTGAACTCTTGTACATATATATTGAATGTTGTATACTAATGTTCCTGCTAATTATTTTAAATTTTCAGACTTGTGTGAATTATTTCATATAATTTTAGCCTCAAATTCTAAGTCTTTTTCAGATAAAAAGTCGAAAATCCTTGGAGTAAACTTATTTTCTAGCCATTCCTTTTCTTCACCTTTTTGGATGATAACCGGTATCCGGTCATGTATATTTATTAGTTCATCTGGTGCATCTTTTGTTAATATTGTAAAAGCCATTCTCTCATTTCCGCCTATGTTAAAAAAATTATAGATACCTGCCAATGAAAAATATTCGTTTTTCTTCATATTTATAAAATATTTTTCTTTTTTGTCATTAAGCTTTTTCCATTCATAAAATCCAGTTACAGGTATAATACATCTCCTTGTATGAAATGATTCTTTAAATAATTTTTTTTTATGAACTGTTTCACTTCTTGCATTAATAACCAAGTTATTTGAATAAGGAGTTCTAAAACCCCAGTTCATCAGCCCAATTTTTTTCTTGTTTGTATCATTATAGACAACAGGAGCATCATTTGATGGAAATATTTCCCCTTGATAATTTATTAGTTCATCAGGGATATCATTAATATTATATCTATTGGCTAGTTTATCTAACTCAATATTTAGAAAATATCTACCACACATTTTTATCCTCCTAGATAAGCCTTTTTAATCATTTCATCAGTTTTGAGATTTTTACAGCTATCAGCTTTTACAATATTACCTACTTCCAATAAATAACCTCGATCTGCATAATTTAAGGCTTTTGCAGCATTTTGTTCAACGAGTAATACAGTTATCCCCTTTTTATTTAGTTTTCCTATTACATCAAATACCTTATTAACTAAAATAGGCATAAGCCCCATTGAAACCTCATCTATTAAGACCAGTTCGGGGGATAACATTAAAGCTCTCCCTATAGCCAGCATCTGTTGTTCTCCACCACTCATCGTTTCAGCCATCTGCTTTTTTCTCTCTTCTAACCTAGGGAATAACTCAAAAACATATTCTAAATTATCTTTTAGTTTGTTTTCATCTTTTATTTTGTATGCTCCCACTCTTAAATTCTCCATTACAGTTAACTCCGGAAAAATTCTTCTTCCCTCAGGAACATATGAAATTCCTAAATTAGTCCTTTCCCACGGATTAATTTTTGTTAAATCCTTATCATTATAATAAATACTACCACTTTTGGGTTTTAAAAGACCCATTATAGTATTCATTATTGTTGTTTTTCCGGCTCCATTTGGTCCAATAATTGTTACAAATTCACCTTTTTTTACTGTTAATGATACATCATATAATGCTTGAGATTCACCGTAGAAAACATTTATATCTTTTACTTCAAGCATTCATCTCATCCTTTCCAAGATAAGCTTCAATCACTTCTTTGTTATTTTGAATTTCTATTGGCTTACCTTCAGCAATTTTTTCTCCTTGATTTAAGACAATAATCTTGTCACAAACACTCATTATTGCTTCCATATCATGTTCAATTATTATTATTGTCATATTATCTTCTTTTAATTTTTGCACTAAATCAAGCATTTTCTTAGAAACATCTTTACCTAATCCTGCTAAAGGTTCATCAAGCATTAGTATTTCAGGTTCTAAAGCTAAAGCCCTAGCAATACCTAACCTTCTCTTGTATCCTAAGCTAAGATCAGATGCTTTATGTTTATTAAATTCTTCAATACCAACCATTTTTATAATATCATGTACCTTTTTAATATTTACAGCATTTTTACTTAATTTAAAAGGTTTTAATATACCTTGATAGTTTTTTTCTCCTAGGCCAACTAATACATTTTCTGTAACAGTTAAATCTAAAAATGGTCTTGCAATCTGAAACGTCCTTGCAATTCCTATATCAGCTATCTTATGAGAAGGTAGGTTTATAATGTTTTCACCTTTAAACATTATATCTCCAGAATCTGCTTTGTATACACCGGATAAGGTGTTAAACAAGGTTGTTTTACCGGCTCCGTTAGGTCCAATTAAACCTGTAATCTGATTTTTTTCTACATTAAAGGATACATCATGGAGGGCTATAAGTCCGCCAAATTTTTTGGTTAACTTATCAATTTTCAAAATAATATCTGTCATCTATTGTGCCCTCCTTTTTTCCATAAATGTATTTTTGATTCCTTTTAATTTAGTCCATACAAAACTATCATCTCCAAGTAGTCCGGAAGGTTGAAATCTTATCATTAATATTAAAATAGTAGCATAGACTAACAATCTATAATCTGAGATAAATCTAAATAATTCTGGAACTAAGCCTAAAATTATTGCACCTATAATAGGACCTCTGATTGTATTGTTTCCTCCCAAAATAACCATAGATAATATAGTTACTGAAGTTATAAAGTTAAAATCAGATGCCATTATAAAGGTCATATAATGTGCATATACAGCTCCTGTTAGACCTGCTATAGCTGTACCAATTACAAATGCTAATATTTTAAACTTTTTAGTATCAATTCCTAAAGAATCTGCTGCCTTTTCATTATTGCGTATTGCTCCTAAAGCTAAGCCTATCCATGATTTTTCAATCAATTTTGAAAATATAACTACCAATACTATTAATACTATTATTAAGTATAGATAACCTCGATATGTCAAAGGTTCTCCAAACCAATAAGGTGTTGGGACTGCAAGTCCCATAGCTGCTCCAAAAAACTTTACATTTTGAAAGACTGCTGCTACTATGAAATTTAGCGCAATAGTAACAATAGCCAAAAAATCTTCTTTGATCCGTATACTTATTAAACCTAAAAACAGGCCAATAAAGCCTGTAATAATAGCCGCAAAAGGCATTGCAAACCAAAAATATATTCCGAATTTACCTGTTAAAATAGCTGCACTGTATGCTCCAATCCCAAAAAAGGCTCCTTGACCTATATTAGGCTGTCCCGCATATCCAGTGATAATATTTAAACTGAGGGCTAAAAGGACAAAAATTCCAACATTTATCATTACAACTATTGCATACATATAAAATACTCTCCTCCTCTATATACTGGATTTTTGGGTGAATAAACCCTTTGGACTTATTAAAAGTATGATTATTAGAGCAATAAATGCTATTGCATTTCTTGGTATGAAAAATCCTATATATCCACCAACCATAGTTTCAATAAATCCTATTAATAATGCCGCTATTACGGTCCCAAATGGATTGCCCAAACCACCAAGCACTATTATAGCAAGCATTTTATACGAAACCACACTACCCATAGTAGGATAAATTGAATTATATAAAATACCAATTAATATTCCTGCTGATGCAGCAAAACTATAACCTAAAAAGAAGTTTAGAGAAATAACTTTATTTGTATTAATTCCCATTGTTTTTGCAATTTCAAGGTCCTGAGCAGTCGCACGCCAGGCAAGTCCAATCTTGGTCATCTTTAGTAAGTACCATAAGAGAAACATTAAAACTAAGGCAACTATAAAAATCAATACCCATACATTATTAATATTTATATTTGAAAAAGAAATATTTTCAAAAGGAACTTTGACAGTAAATTGTTTTATAGTTGGACCAGCAATCAAGCGAATAATATTTTCAATAAAAATAAAGATTCCAATACTTGCAATTAAAGGAATATAAGCTGGTTGTGATAATAAAGGTCTGTATACATACTTTTGTATTAATACCCCAAGAGTTCCCGTAATAAGCATTGAACCTAAAAAGGCAACAAAAATATTGCCACTTATAGTATAAAACAGATATCCAAAATATGCACCAAGAACATAAGCTCCTGCATTAGCAATATCTAATATCCCTAAGATACCATATATTAAAGTTGCTCCCATTGAAGTAAGAGCATAAACACTACCGATTGCTATACTGTTTAATAACTGCTGTAAAAACATCTTATACTCTCCTTTTAAAGAATTAGGTAGGGAGAAAACTCCCTACCTTTTAAATATTATGCTCTTGTTTTTTAAATCTATGGAGCAATTAATTCCATATCAGTAATCTGATCATAATAGGTAAATTCACCATTTTTAACTATCTGAACCTGTACTGGTTTAATGGCTTCTCCAACTTCTGTATATCTATAGAGAAGTCCAGTATTTGTCATGAAGTTTTCTACTTCATACATAGCTTCTTTTATATCTTCAGGATTAGTACCTACTTCTCCAATAACATGTGCTAACAACATAAATGCATCATAAGTTGAGGCACCAACCATGTCAGGAGCAAATCCATATTTTTCAGTATATCTATTTATATATTCAACAACCTGTTCTTCCTCACTATCACGGTTTAGATTTGTTGTAATTACTAAACCGTCAGCTGCTTCACCAGCAACTTGTAAAAACTGGGTAGTTGAATCCATACCTTCTGTTCCTAATATTTTAGCTTCAATACCAACATCAACTATCTGCCTCATAATTGCTGCTCCTTCACCGGCATAGGCAACAACATAAATTAAATCAGGATTTAATCCTTTAATTTTAGTTAAAACAGGATTAAACTCTCTTTCACCGATACCAAAAGAGTCAACATAAACAACTTCTGCTCCTTTTTCTTCAACATATTTCTGGAAATTATCATTTAAAGTACTACCAAAGTCATTATCGACGTATAGAATGGCAATTTCTTGAGCTCCAAGATCATCTACAGCCATATAACCTCCAACTTTACCCTGTACCGGACCAGGAAAAGACTGTTGGAAGATATAATCTCCCGCTCTTGGAATATCTGGATGTATTGCATAAGCTGAAATCATTGGAACCTTTGCATTTTGATAAATTCCAGCAGCCGGACGAGTAGTACCACTATATGAACCACTCACTACTGCTACAACATTGTCTCTTGTTGTAAGCTTTTGAGCAATACTCACTGATTGTTTTGAATCAAGGTGATCATCATAATCTACAAGTTCTACCATTTTACCATTAAGTCCACCTTTTTCATTGATTACCTCAACAGCAAGTTCTGCTGAATTTAAGGCACTTTCACCATCTGCAGCCGCTGGACCTGTTATAGGAGCAAAAAATCCTAACTTAATAACATCCTCACTTTGTGCCCCAGCAAAAGCACTAAACACTAATAAAAAAATCATTAATAGATATAAACTAAATACACTTCTCTTCATCCTAAATCCTCCTTTTAGTTTTATAAATAATCAACATATACATAATTATACCATCTTTTGCTGATTAATCAAATTAATTATAATGGAAAGTAACATGCTACTTCTCTATTTTCACCATTTTCTTCTAATAAAGGTGTCTTCTTTTCACAAATTTTTTGAGCATATTTACATCTTGGATGAAATGAACACCCCGGGGGTGGATTAATTGGACTGGGTGGCTCTCCTTTTAATGTATCTCTTTTTATTTTTTTGCTTTTTTTAGAAAACGAAGGCACAGATTGAATTAAAGCTTCTGTATAAGGATGTTTGGAATTTTTAAATATATCAGATGTAGGACCAATTTCAACAATTCTACCTAAATACATTACCCCTACATAGTCACTAATAAAGCGTACAACATTTAAATTATGTGAGATCCAAAGATAAGTTAAATCAAGTTCTTCCTTAAGTTCTTTCATTAAGTTGATTATTGAAGCACTTATTGACAGATCTAGTCCAGAAGTTGGCTCATCACAAACTATAAACTGTGGGTTTAACATCAAAGCTCGTGCAACTCCTATTCTTCTTGCTTGCCCACCTGAGAATTCATGAGGAAATTTCAAAAGACTGTTTTTACTTAACCCAACTAAATCTAATATATTTACTATCCTTTTTTGTTTGTCTTTTTTATCAAATAATTCAGGATGTATCTTAAAAGGTTCTTCTAATATTTCGCCCACTAATTTTCTTGGGTTTAAAGAAGAACGAAAGTCCTGAGCAATAAAAGCCACATTTTTTCTATAGTCTTTATATTGATCTTTATTCATACTGTAAATTGATTCAGTTTTAAACTTAATATCACCCTGATCAGCTTGTATTAGGTTTAATATCAGTCGGGCAACTGTTGTTTTACCACAGCCCGATTCTCCCACAAGGGCCATTATATTTCCACTGTTGATATGAAATGAGACATCTTGTACTGCTTGTATAATCTGTGGTCCGTTACCGATCATCTTATTTAAAAGTCCATCTTTGTTATAAAAGTATTTTTTAAGGTTAGAAACTTCCACTATTTTCATGAGATATTACCTACCTTTTCATGGAAAAAACAGGCTGACCTTCCCCCACTATTAGATTCAAATAGAGAAGGTTTTTCTTTACAACATTTATCTTGTTTATAATTACAGCGCGGATGAAAGTTGCATCCCGAAGGAAGTTCTGATAAATCCGGTATATCACCTGGTATAACATTCAACTTTTTATCCTTTTTATCGTCTGGCAAACAGTTAATTAAAGCCTCTGTATAAGGATGATGTGGGTTATTAAAAATATTATCTCTATCATTAATCTCTACAACTCTTCCAGCATAAAAAACAGCAACCCGATCAGCAATTTCTGATACAACCCCTAAATCATGGGTTATATAAATAATTGATGAATTATATTCCTTTATTAAATTCTTTAACAACCTTAAGATCTGAGCTTCGACAGTTACATCAAGAGCTGTTGTGGGTTCATCTGCAATAAGTAAGGAAGGGTTAGTGACAAAAGCCATAGCTAATAGAACACGCTGTTTCATTCCACCACTAAATTGATGAGGATATTCATTCATTCTAGTTTCAGCTTCAGCTATCCCCATTTTTGACAGTATTTCAACTGCTGTTTTCTTAATATCTTTTATATCAGTTCTATATTTTATTATATCTTTTAGCTGTCTTCCAACCTTAAATACAGGGTTTAAAGAACTCTGAGGATTTTGAGGAATATAGGAAATTTTCTTTCCCCTATACACCTTATTAAACTTACTTTCTTTAATTTTACATATACTTTTACCTTCAAATAATATATCTCCATTTTTTATTTTAGCTCTGGGTGGTAATAGTCTAATAATTGAAAGTCCAAGAGTTGACTTACCACTCCCGCTTTCTCCTACAATTCCCAAAACTTCGCCCTTAATTAACGATAAATTAATACAGTCAACAGCTAAAAATGACCTCTTATTTTTTCTATAAAGAACCTTTAGTTTATTGATCTGTAAAATCTCTTCCATCATTAGCTCTCCTCATTTTTTGATTTAGGATTTAGGGCATTTCTTAAACTTTCAGCTAGAAGAGAAAATCCCATCATCGTTAGTACAATAGCTAACGAAGGAGCAATTAACATCATAGGAGCGTTTTCTATAAACTGATAACCTTCCTGCAGCATTACTCCCCAACTTGATAGCGGTGGCTGTACTCCTAAACCCAAAAAAGAAAGTCCGGCTTCCCACATAATCATGGAAGCAACATCCATTCCAGCCAATACTAAAACAGAAGCAAATATATTTGGTATTATATGAAAGATAATAATCTTTACTGATGAAGCTCCCATACTTTTGGCAACCGCAACATATTCTTCTTCCTTAACTGATAAAGTTTCAGCCCTTACTACCCTTCCATAGCGAGGCATAATTGTTACACCAAGGATAATTATTAAACTCTGTAGTGAAGGACCAACAATTGCAACTAAAACTAGTATTAGTACTATGGGGGGGAAGGCTCTGATTACATCAAATAAAAATATTATAACACTATCAATAATTCCTCCACTATATGCAGCTGTAGTACCCAAAATAATACCAATGAGTATTGATATGAAAAGTCCACCAAATGCTACATATAAAGCAGGCCTTGCAGCATAAATCATTCTGCTTAGTGTGTCCCTACCAATATTATCTGTTCCAGCAGGATGATTTAAAGAAGGTGGTTGCAGCCTGTTTCTAACATCTGTTTTATACGGGTCATGTGGAGAAATCCAGGGTCCAAATATAGCCGTTATAAAAAACGCTAGTATAATAACTGCTGCAATATAAAATCTAAAATCGCTTTTCATATTCTTAAAATTTCTTATTATCTTATGTTTGAAATAATTTGTTCTATTCATTTTAATCTCCTATTTATTCCTTATTCTTGGATCTAAGTATGCATAAGATAAATCAGCTAATAAGTTAGCGACTATAAATAAAAATGCTGCTATAAGGACACCACCTCTAACCATTGGAAGGTCTCTTTCAAAGATGGCATCTACAGTTAGACGTCCTAATCCCGGTCTATTAAAGATTACTTCAACAAACAAGGCTCCACCCAATAGTCTGCCTATTCCAAGCCCTATTACCGCAACAATCGGTTTTACTGCCTTCTTTAGAGCATACCTGTAGTATATATATGATTTTGGTAATCCAAATGAGCGAGCAGTTATAATATAGTCTTCATTAACAGTCTCAAGCATTGAACTTCTGGTCAGACGGGCAATATAACCGGTCCAGCCTATCGATAAAGCTAAAGCTGGACCAATTAAATGGTGTATTGAGTCAATTATTCCACCTTCTCCTGCCCCCATAACTGGCAATAAATTTAATCTTATAGAAAAAAACAGTAAAATTAAAACTGCAGCTACATATGTTGGTGTAGAAGCAAACACAAATGAAAATACTCCTAATAGCCCATCCCAAACTGTACCTTCATAGTTTGCTGCCAAAAGTCCAATTATAATACCAATAATAACAGCAAAACCCATTCCAGTTAGAGTTAAAACTAAAGTATAAGGTAATACACTCATTACAGCATTTAATACTGAAACATCCCTAAATATGGAAGTACCAAAATCACCTGACATTATTTGTTTTAAGTACAAATAAAAACTTATATACCAGGGTTTATCAAGACCAAGTTCTTCGTTGATGTCACTTATCATCTTTTCAGAAGCTCTTGGTCCCAAAATAATTTCAGCTGGTTCTCCTGGTAACAGATAGCTTAAGCTAAATAAAAGCAAAAGCACTGCTATTAATGTCGGTATTATTAATAATAATCTCTTGACTGTATATATTAACATATCAAATACCCCTTAATGTTTATTTATATTTAGCTAACCAGCTTAATATTCCTCCATCAGGAGTTAAAGTTACCTCTAAGTCGGTATTCCAGGTTGGAGTTTTTACTCCGTGAGTCACCCAGACACCTATATCTGCTTGATCAACAATGTCCTGCATTTCATGGTAGAATTTAGCTCTTTGTTCATTATCCATTGTTCGTTCGGCTTTATCCCACAAGTTATCGTACTCTTCATTTGACCAATGCATTAGATTCCAATTCCCAACCTGACGGCTTAGAAACCACTGACTATTGTATCCAGGATCTACTGTATTACCAAATCTGGCATAAGTAATATGGTATTCACCATTATGCCATGCTTCTATCTTAGGACCAATTTCCATAGTTTCAATTTCTATATTAATATTAAATTCAGCCAGTTGAGCCTGAATAATGGTTGCAATAGTCCTTCTTTCTTGATTAGCATCAGTAACATATTTTAAATTTAATCCTTTCCCATTAGGATAACCGGCTTCTTTTAACAGATTTAATACATAATCTTTGCTAACATCTTCTAAGTTTTTATGTGGTGATTTTTTGTATCCTAACATATCTGGTAGAAGCCATGAATATGCAAGATCAGCCTGACCGGCAAATACTCCAATAATTATTTCTTCTGGATCTATTATATATCTTAGGGCTTCTCTTAACTTCGGATTATCCATAGGTGCTTTTTGAACATTAAAGCCAACCCATTGAAATGCAAGGTCTGGATAAGTTTTTGTATTTAAACTTTCATTTTCTTTAATTTTGTCATAGTTTTCTAAACTAACCTGACCAAAATCAACTTCACCCGATCTTAATGCTAGTTCTTGAGACATCTGGTCAGCCATTGGTATAAATTCTACTTTATCGATAAATGGATTTTGTCCAAAGTAGTCATCATACCTTGAAACTAAAATATTATTATTTACTCCCCAGCTTTCAAACTGATATGGTCCACTACCTATTGGATTACTGGCAAATGTATCTCTACCCATCTCTTCTACTGCTTTTTTAGATACTATTAAACCAGCATTATATGGTAAAGTAGAAGTAAACAGTCTTGCCATTGGTTCTTCTAATATTAACTGTACAGTATAATCATCAATTACCTTAACTTCCTTTAGTTTTGAAAAGGATTCCGCTTCAGGCGAACCATTTTCAGGGTCTATAATTCGTTCAAAACTAAACTTAACATCTTCTGCAGTTACTTCACCATAATCATTATGGAACTTTACCCCTTCTTTTAAATAAAATGTTATAGTTTTATTATCATCTGAAAGTTCCCATTTATCTGCCAAATCACCAACAACTTCATAACTACCTGGTTTATACTTTACTAGTCCAGAAAAAATGCTGTCCATTATAGGCCATTCAGATATTGACCTCTGTAAAAAGGCTGGATCTAGTGTTTGAGCTTTTCCATCTAAAGCAACATTCAATTTTTCAGTTTGAGCCATAACCACACCTGATGTAATTGCTAGAACAAAGAACAAAACACCTATTAATACCATGGTTTTTTTAAACATTTTTTTATAACCCTCCCTTTCTTAATTTACACTAATTAATAAAAATGAGGCTTTATTAATTCTAGTAAATCTTTTTTACCTTTTTTCCCTTTTAAATAAAGAGTGAAATATTCTATTACTTTAATACTCTCAGTAATATATTGTGGGAAAAGAGAATATATCTCATCAAATATTGACTGTTCTAATATTATATAATCTTTTAGATTTGCATAGATATACTGATCTGAATTAAGTGAAAGGAATCTGTCGAGAAATTTTAATATAAATGCTTTTATTTTAAATGGGCTATAAAATATATCATGTAATTTAAGCATATTTTGATAGGAGTTATTGATAAGATTAATGTGTAGATAATGGTCGTGAAGTTTTGTTATATTATAGTAGTAAATATCAACTATTAGTGTATTCAATTCATCTTCTGTCTTTATATAAGCTGATGGGTTTAACTTATAACATTCTCTATTAAAGTATTTTTTTACTAAAAGACAGTCTAGTTCAAGTTCAAATCTTTTGTGTTCATAACCACTATTGCTTTTTTCATCAATTATTTCATGGATATGTTTATCTAATAAAAAATGAGTTATAACCCCCATAAAATAAGATGCTGCAAAAGGATAGTTTTTATTTCCTTCATTTTCTTTTAGAAGTTCAAAAGCATTAACTAAAAACTCGGCTTGGTTTTTTTTGTGAAGTTTATTCCCTATATCAGGACCTTTTTTATCCTTAATCCAGGGCCAAAAATCATTATAAAAGAAAAAATCAGGGCCTTGTGTACCAAAGTTAAAATATTTTCTATTTTCAACTAAAAGTTCATACAAAGCCCTGTCCTCAATCTCTTTAATAACCATATCTCCACCAATTATATGTGTCCAGAGATCTGGCATAAGATTTCACCTCTTTTTATACTGTTATTTTATTTTTGATTTTATCATATTTTTTCTTGCCTATTCCATTAACTTTCATAAGATCACTTTTTTCACTAAACTTACCCTGCTCATCTCTATAATTTATTACTCTTTTAGCATATGTCCTACCAATACCTTTAATATTCATTAATTGCTTTAAAGATGCTTTGTTTATATTAATTTTTTTGCTTTCAACTTTTTTAGGTACTTGATCAATCACTATTTTTTTATATAGTTCTTCATATTTATTGGCTGATTTCTTCCAACTGAAATCTTGATCCATAACCCTTTTTACTAATTTTCTCCATACATCTTTATCATGGTAAATTGTTAATGCTCTTTTGATTGTATGTAGCATATCATGAGCATTATAGTCACTGAATGTAAAACCATAACCTTCATCTTCATATTCATTATAAGGGATAACAGTATCTTTTAATCCCCCGGTTTCTTTAACAACAGGTACTGTACCGTAGCGCATACTTATTAACTGCCCTAAACCACAGGGTTCAAATCTTGAAGGCATTAAGAACATATCACTACCTGCATAAATCTTTTGAGCTAAATTAGCATCATAAGTCATTTTAGCCCTCATCTTATCTGGATACTTGTTTTCAACATATCTAAAAAAGTCTTCATATTGATAATTACCAGTACCCAAGACTATAAACTGCAAGTTTTCATTCATTAGACTATCAATTATTGGTGGAAAAAGATCATTCCCTTTTTGTTCAACTAATCTTGATATAATTGAAACTACAGGAATATCTTTATCTTGTTTTAAACCCATATCTTTTTGTAACTGTAATTTATTTTCATACTTGTCTTCAATATTATTTTTATCATAATTTTTATAAATACTTTCATCATTTTTAGGGTTAAACTCATCATAATCAATACCATTTACTATACCATATAAATCATTGCCCCTCACATTAAGTATATAATCTAAACCTTCACCAAAATATTTGGTTTTAATTTCCTGAGCATAAGTTTCACTTACAGTATTAATAATATCTGAGTACATGATTCCCATTTTAATATAATTTACAAGATTATCGTGCATAATATTACCAGAAGTAATATGATAATTTGAAACTCCTAAAACATCATGAACAACTCCGGGCTCAAATTTACCTTGGTAAGCTAAATTATGAATTGAAAAAACTGTTTTTATATCTTTATAGAAATCATAGATTTGATAATTGTCTTTTAGCATCAGGCTTAATGGACCAGTCTGCCAATCATTACAATGAATGATATCAGGCTTAAAGTCAATTTCTTTAATCATCTCAAGTACTGCCCTGGAAAAAAATGCATACTGTTCTTCTTTATCACCGTTTTCATAAATAGAATCTCTAAAAAAGTAAAACTTGTTATCTATAAAATAGGTAGGCACACCCTTATAATCTAATCTGTTAACACCCACATATTTATCACGCCATACCATTTTCATCCTAAAGTCTGCAACATGTTCAAAATCTTTAACATACTTATAACTTATCTTTTTATATTCAGGTAATACAACTCTAACATCATGTCCTTTCTTTTTTAGAGCACGGGGTAGAGCACCTGAAACATCTGCAAGTCCACCTGCTTTTATAAATGGTGAAACTTCAGGGGAAACAAAAAGAATCTTTAACTTTCTACTCATTAGGATATTACCTCCTCTATACTATCAATTTATTATTATATACATTAAGTTTATTAAACTTTAACAAAATTGTCAAACATTATTACCCCCTGTAATAATAAATATTAAAAGGATATTAAATATACTTCTTGAAATATATATATAAGCAAGTATTTAGGAGGTTAATCAATGTCTAAACCAGCTATTAGTGATTATGATAAATATTTATTTAACCGTGGTGAACATTATCGTATATATAAATTTCTTGGTGCACATCTAAAAAGAGAAAAAAAAATAAAAGGGGTTCGTTTTTCAGTATGGGCTCCCTCGGCGCGTAAAGTTTCAGTTGTCGGAGACTTTAATAACTGGAATAATTTTTCTCATCAAATGACAAAAGAAGGCGGTATATGGACTACCTTTATTCCCAAAATTAATGAAGGAACATTATATAAATATGCTATAACCGGTAAACACGGTGACGACTTTTTAAAATCAGACCCAGTTGCCTTCTACTCAGAAAAAAGTCCTAATACGGCTTCGATTGTAACTTCTTTAAATAAATATGACTGGACAGATAAACTATGGATGAAAAAAAGAGAAGACAATAAACCACATAAAGAACCTCTTAATATTTATGAAGTACATCCCGGCTCCTGGAAACATGATAAGTTAGATAATCCATATAATTACAGAAGATTAGCTGACGAACTTATTCCCTACGTTCAAAAAATGGGTTATACTCACTTAGAATTACTTCCACTTACAGAATTCCCCTTTGGAGGTTCCTGGGGTTATCAAACTACAGGATATTTTTCAATTACAAGCAGATACGGCAAACCACAAGACTTTAAGTATTTTGTTAATAAAGCTCATCGTCATGGAATAGGTGTAATAATGGACTGGGTTCCCAGTCATTTTTGCAAAGACAGCCATGGCCTTAGACTGTTTGACGGAAGCAATCTTTATGAAAGCCCTGATCCTAATCGAGCTGAAAATATACAGTGGGATACTTTAAACTTTGATTTTCATCAAAATGAAGTCTGGAGTTTTTTGATCTCTAGTGCTAGATTCTTTTTTGACATTTATCATATCGATGGAATTAGAGTAGATGCTGTAAGTAATATGCTGTATTTAGACTATAATAAAAAGGCGGGTGAATGGACCCCCAATAAACATGGAAGTAATGAAAACCTAAAAGCAGTTGAATTTCTAAAAAATTTAAACCAAACAGTATTTAATGACTTCCCCGGCATACTTATGGTAGCTGAAGAGTCAACAGCCTGGTCAAAGGTAACCTCTCCGATTGATAAAGGTGGATTAGGTTTTAACTTTAAATGGGATATGGGCTGGATGAATGATACTTTAACATATATGGAAAAAGATTCTTCAATGAGAAAAAGCAAACACAACCTATTAACTTTTTCTATGATGTACGCTCATACTGAGAACTATATATTACCTTTATCTCATGATGAAGTTGTTCATGGTAAAAAATCTCTTTTGGATAAAATGAGTGGTGATTACTGGCAGAAGTTTGCTAACTTAAGGTTATTATATGCATATATGTTTGCTCACCCTGGTAAAAACCTTTTGTTTATGGGGGGAGAGTTCGGTCAGTTTATTGAATGGAACTATAAAAAACAACTAGATTGGCTTCTTTTAGACTATCCAAAACATCAAGAATTGAAAAAATATGTTAAAGATTTAAATCATTATTATAAACAAAATAATGCATTTTGGTTGAAGGACTATGAACACGAAGGGTTTGAATGGATTGAAGCAGATGATTTTCAACAAAGTGTAATAAGTTTTACAAGATCAGGTGAAAATCAAAATGATTTGCATGTTATTGTTTGTAACTTCACACCTGTTCCAAGAGAAAATTATAAAATAGGTGTCCCAACTGAAGGTAACTATAAAGAAGTATTTAATAGTGATAAAAAAGATTACGGAGGTTCTGGAATAAAAAATGAACACTTAATAAAAAGTACAAAAGAGGAGTATCATGGTTTTAAACAATCAATTGAAATAACTATCCCTCCCCTTTCTGGAATTTATATTAAAAAATGTGACTAATTAGTGAATAATACCATGGCTGATAATGGTGGTACCTTTACATTATCAGCTTTAAATGTGTGCAATATATTAGTTCCTGCCTTTTGATCATTTACAACAATATTAAATTTTCTTTTTCTATTTAACCAAAATCTACTCCAATGATGCTGTGGATTATACAATACAAAGATATTTTTCCATTTATCATTATTTGCATTATCTTTTAGTACAAAACCAATAGCTGCATCTTCACTTTTTATAAAGTCAAGATGTTTTTTTATCATCTCTGGATCTTTCATTCTAAAAGCAGGATGTTTTTTTCTAAGTTCAATTAAACCTTTATAATACAAAAAGGTGTCAAAGTATTTGGTCTTTCTCTCCCACTTTAACTGATTTATATGATCACCTGCATTATAACTATTATGATTACCATACTTAGTTCTTAAAAATTCTTCTCCACCCTGTATAAATGGTATTCCTTGAGAAGTGAATATTATAGCCTGAGCTAGATGGTCCATCTTTATTCTTTCCGCTTTAGAAGCTTTACTTACCGATTTATTAATCTTATCCCATAAAGTTAAATTATCATGTGCACTTACATAATTAATCGTTTCTTCGGGTTTATAGGTGAAGTCGTTAAGTTCAAAATCATAGTTAATACTTCCCACAACACCGCTTCTTATATCATCATAGGTTTCAAACTTTCCATTAACATAACCTTTAGTAAAACCGTCTGTATCTCCTTTAATTGCATCTCTAAATCCATCATTGAAAAATGCAAAATTTTTGTTTTTTTGAAATCCTTTATTTATCTTATCTTTTTCAGGAAGATGAGGTGGTAAAGCTGCCCATGGTTCTCCATATATTAATATGTCCTGATTAATATCATGGAGTTCTTTTTCAATTTTTAATACTGTTTCTTTGTCCATTAAACCCATCAAATCAAATCTAAAACCATCAATATGGTACTCTTTTACCCAGTATTTTAAAGAATCAATTATAAATTTTCTAACCATTGGTCTTTCAGTAGCTATTTCATTACCACATCCAGAACCATTTGTTAAATAACAGTTATTTATTAAACGATAAAAATAACCTGGAGCTGTTTTATGGAAAGCAGATTCATCTGTATAATAGGTATGGTTATAGACAACATCCATTATTACACCAATATTATTATCATGTAATTTTTTTACCATCTCTTTAAACTCTTTGATTCTTTGATATCCCTCTGGTCTATTTGCATAAGAACCTTCAGGAACATTATAATAATGAGGATCATATCCCCAATTGTATTTATAACGGTTTTGTTCATCAACTGTAGCATAATCAAAAACAGGTAGCAGATGAACATGTGTAATACCAAGTTCTTTTAGGTGATCTAACCCTGTACTTAACCCTTGATTATTTACAGTATTTTCCTCAGTAAAACCTAGAAAATCTCCCCTGTTTTTTATTCCTGAATAAGGTGAAGTAGAAAAATCACGAACATGCACCTCATAAATAATCGCGTCTACAGGACTATCAATTTTAACAGGTCTATCTTGATCCCAACCAAAAGGATTGGTCTTATCTAAGTTAACAAACAACCCCATTTCGCTGTTTGGGGCCAGTCCTTTAGCGTATGGATCTACTGTTTTTTCAACCTTATGACCGAAATCAACTGCAAAAAGATAATATTTTCCAGCATAGTTTCCTTCTAATTCAACTGACCATACACCATTTAATACCCTTATCATTTCAAATTCTTCTAAAGGCTCTGAACTTTTAAAATAATTATATATTTCAATTTTAACATTAATAGCGGTTGGAGCCCAAAGTTTAATTTTTGTTTTTTCTTTTGTATAAGTTACTCCAAGATCATCACGCTTATATATATATTTAGGATTATATACTTCCTTTTTGATATCAATAATATCCATAGTATTTAATTGCCCCTTTTATTATCTCTATTGTGGTTATATTGCTTTGCTAGAATTTTTCTTTATAATATTTATAAAAATATCTACTATTTCTGGATCAAACTGTTTACCTTTATTATCTTTTAGTTCTTCAATAGCCTTACTTTTTATTAAAGCATCACGATAAGCTCGCTTAGATGTCATTGCTGAATAAGCATCAGCGACAGATATAATCCTTGAAACCAAAGGAATTTCTTTTCCTTTTAATCCTTCAGGATAACCTGTCCCATCCCATCTCTCATGATGATATAATACATATTCTGCAATACCATTTAATCTTTTTGATTTAGACAAAGACTCATAAGCCCAAGCAGGATGATTTTTAATTAATTCATAATCTTTTTCTTTAAAATTTTCTTTTTTATTTAAAACCATACTTGGAACTATAAGCTTTCCTATGTCATGTACTAATCCTGCCCAGTAACTGTTTTGTACATCTTTTTTATCAAGCTCTAAGTTAATCGCAATGCGTTTGGAAAGTTCAGCAACTTCTTCTGAATGTCCACCAGTATAACTATCATGTATCTCTAAAAATTTAATCATTGATAATATTATATCACGTTGGAAGTCACCCTGCAATTTATTGTACCTTTGAAAAGTATAAAAGGATTCAGCAATATTTCTAAAAGCTGTGAGGGTCTTGATTCCACTTTCAGAAAATTCTTTATCACTATCAATATCAAGATCTAATGATATTCCAGCTAATATTTCATTATCTACAACTAAAGAAAATGTTAAAGATTGTTTTATATCTTTAGAAGCTTCACTTAATATTTCATATTGTTTTTCTGGAATCTTATTTTTGTCATAAGACAACAACTCATTTATTATTCTTGGTTTTCTTTTGTGAATTGTATAAACACTTTTATCTATTGAAAGCTGCTTTAATTTTTCTAAGTCATGCCCAATAGCGTCTACATATCTTACTTTGTTATTGTTATCTTGTAAATACTACCATAATCACTTTTTGGAACCAACTTAAATGCTGTTCTTAATAGCTGTGGTGAACCTCTCCACCTAAATCAAAAATAAGATTTAGATGGAGCTTCTAACTGCTTCATATAGATTAAAGCTCAATCTATATTACTAGGTTAGTTTGAAAGATGTTTGGTTTTTAAGTTTCCTCCTAGCTAAAAAGCTAGGATACCCTTAATCTTTCGGGAGTGGCCACTTCTCCAATATCCCTAATCTGTTTGACCATTTTGGGAGTACCATTTTTAAGGTGTTTTCTCATTATGTTTAAGCTGCCATTTACATCAGCATTAATTACTTTATTACCGGTTTTAAACAGCCCTCGTTTAATTCGCCTAGACTTATCATAATCAGCTTTACTTATACTTTCTTCATCTATTGCAGAACAACCAGAAGTATAAGCCTCATTTACAAATACAACTTTTTTACCTTCTAATTTAGCTTTATACTCTATTAAATCTTTTAACCTCTGAATAGGAATAGATACAAAGTGTTTGTTATGCTTGTTATTTTGTTTAATCTCTTTTATATCACCAATTACTATCGTGCTTACATCATTTTCAGTTGCTAATTCAACTATCTTTTTACTAGCTTTATGTAAATAGTCAGCAACAAAGTTTCTTCTTTTTAATCTCAAACTCTTAATTTGTTTAGTATCTTTAAAATGCTTACTACCTACTTGCTTCATTCTGATTTTTTGAAGTCTAGTAATTTTTCTATTATAGTACCTATTTTCTGATTTAATCACCTTACCATCGATAATATAACCTTCAGGATTATCCTTTAAAGTAATCGTTGCTAAATTATCCAAACCTAAGTCTATAGCCATTACATTATCTCCCGAAGCGTTTTCTTTTTCAGCTACTTTATGAATGATGATTAAATACCAATCACCAGAAAAGTTTTCTTTTTTTATCCTTACCTGTTGAAGATTATCTAAGTTGATCAGGCTTTGAACTACTGAAGGTAGTTTAAATTTAAGACTGTCCACCTGAAATTCAGATTTAATTTCTTTAGATAAGGACAAAAGAAGATTATTCTTTCTTACTCTAACAGCCAAGTTTGTAAATATGATCTCGCTCGGGTTTCTATCTAAATACTTAAATTTAGGTGGTCTTGGCTTCCCATTATATTTTTTTGGGCTTTTCTCATAGTCTTTTATAGCATTAAAAAAACTTTTCCAATCTTGAGCTAATTGTTTTAAAAGCTGCTGTCTATTGTGGCTGTGAAGATATTTTGTATGCCAGTTGTCCTTAAAATTATTTTCCAATTTAGTATATATTGGCTTAACTGCCTCATTGTTTTTTATTTGATAGTTAAACGTATTATAGAGTTTGGAACAATGCCAACTTAATTCTTTAACTATTGCAAGTTGTTTATGGCTAAAATCAGGTTTGAATTTAAATGATAATTTCATATCTTTACACCTCCTTTCTTAGTTGATATAATTATACTATAATTATGTTTGGTTGTAAAATAATATTCAGGAGGTAAAAACCTTATGGAAAGAACAATTAATAGTAATCGGCATTCGGTTTATAGTCTTAAATATCATTTAGTTGTAATCACTAAATACAGACACAAGTGTATTAATTCTGAAATACTTGACGAGCTAGAAAAAATATTTACTAGATTACTCAATGACAAAGATTGCAAAGTATTAGAATTTGGAGGTGAAAAAGATCACATCCATGTTTTATTTGAAACACCACCACATATACAGTTATCAAAACTAGTTAACATTTTAAAAACAGTATCTTCTAGACTTATCAAAAAAGATTATGAAGAGCATCTAAAAGAGTATTACTGGGAATCAGCCTTTTGGTCTAGAAGTTACTGTATTATTTCTACTGGAGGAGCTACTATTAGTACTATTGAAGAGTATATCCAAAGTCAAGGAGAAAAAGAACAAAACCTTCTCAATTCATCTCCACATGAATCAAACTAAAGATTCAGATGGAGTTTTCTTGAGACTTTTTAGATAAAACAATCCTTTATAGGTCTGCAATCTCATAATTATATCTTCCTGATAAAATAAACTTTTTAATAGCTCATCAGAAAAATATATCCACATACCACCTAATATAAGATAGATAATCACAAATTTACTTTCTTCATTAATTTTCATTATAAATCATCCTAATAAAATTAATTTATTTCTTATTATATAAGTTCTGTGAATCCCAAATAATCCCTTCATAAAGGAATTTTAATATTATTAAAGAATTAATTAAGTTAAGACTAAAATAATCTATACTTAATTATTTTCGAATTATAACACTTATATATTTGCATATTTGCTGATTCATTGTTATATTTAAAGTTAGGCAACGTAATTTTTAACTTTTCAAATTAGCTTAATAATAATTATCACAACAAAATATCCCATAATAAATATAATATAACTTCTTTGTAAAATTATAAGTCAGGAGGCTTACAAATGGAAGATTCAGAAGCAAACCATATTTGTCTTTTAAATCCACAGGGTAACTTTGATCCCGATAATAGTTACTGGACAAAACATCCAGATTTTGGAGGGCAGTTAGTCTATGTAAAGGAATTATCATTAGCTTTGGCAGAACAAGGAGCTAAAGTTGATATAATTACTAGACAAATAAATGATGAAAAATGGCCTGAATTCTCACAAAAAATTGATAAATATCCTGAAAGTGAAAACGTAAGAATTATAAGAATTCCTTTTGATGGAGAAAAGTTTCTTAATAAAGAAGATCTCTGGCCTTATATAAATGAATATGTCCAAGGTATTATAGACTTTTATGACAATGAGGACTCCTTTCCAGAATTAGCTGTTAGCCATTATGGAACAGGAGGAATTAGTGGGTTATTATTGAAACTAAAAAAGAATGTTCCATATATATTTACAGGACATTCTTTAGGTGCAGAAAAAATGAATAAATTAGGTATAAATAAATTTAATTTTACCGAATATAATACGAAATATAACTTTCATAGAAGAATTATTGCAGAAAGATTGTCAATAAAATATTCAGATGGAATTGTTGCAAGTACAAATTTAGAAAAAGATGAAATTTATAAACAGTCTATCTATCAAGATATTATTGATGACAGCAAGTTTATGATTACTCCACCTGGAGTAAATACAAATATTTTTAATGGAGAATATTCTAAAGATACTAGCCAAAAATTAAATCAAATATTTAAAAGAGATTTAAACAAAAATAGAATCGAACTTCCTTATATATTAATTAACAGTAGATTAACTAAAAAGAAAAATCATATAAAACTTGTTAAAGCTTTTGTGGAAAATGAAGATCTACAAAAAAAGGCTAATCTCGCTATCTCATTAAGAAATGTAGATAATCCATTTGAAGATTATTCTAATTTAAATGAAGAGGAAAAAAATATTCTTGACCAAATTATGAAGCTAATTTATAATAATAATTGTTCAGATAAAGTTACCATGTTCTCGATTGACAACCAAAAAGAAATAGCTGAAGTTTATTCTTATTTTGCTCAGTTAAAATCCGTTTTTGTTTTACCTTCTATCTATGAAACTTTCGGATTAACATTGATAGAAGCAATGGTTTCTGGCCTACCAGCTGTTGTTACTAAAAATGGTGGTCCAGCAGAAGTTGTTCAACAAGGTAAATACGGGACTTTAATAGATCCTGAAGATTCAGAAAATATTGCAGATGGACTAGTTGAACTTTTAACAAATGATAAAAAATGGAACAAATTTAATAAGTCAGGTATAAAATATGTAACAGAAGAATTTTCCTGGAAAAATACTGCAAAAGACTATTTAAAATTAATCGAAAAAGTATTGTCCGATAAATCCGAGATTGATATCAATGAATTCAATATTCCTGATTATTATACAGTACCGGATTCAAAAAATGATTCAAGACTATTAGACCGATTTTTAAGAATTTGGAAAAATTCATAAAAAGTATGTTTTAAAATTTTATATTAGGAGAGTGTTTTAAATGATAGCAAAACAAAAACGTAAAACAGTGGCATATTTTTGCATGGAATATGGAATAAACCATAATTTCAGAATATATGCAGGAGGTTTGGGAATTTTAGCCGGTGACATCTTAAAAACCGCCAAAGAATATGACTTCCCAGTCTTTGGAATAGGAATTTTGTGGCTTGAAGGTTATACCAAACAATTAATTGATGAAAATGGTAGACCCTATGATAAGTATCCCAAAAACGAATATATTTATAATTATCTTGAAGATACAGATGTTACAGTAACTGTAAAAGTTAAAGGTAATGATATAAAGCTAAAAGTATGGAAACTTGAAACAGATAACATGAACCCACTATATTTATTAGATTCTAACTTAAAAGAAAATGGCATGTATAATTGGATTACCCAGAGACTATATGCCTGGGGTGAAGAAGAACGAATAGCCCAAGAGATTGTACTTGGCATCGGTGGTATTAAAGCGATACGTGCATTAGGACTTGATGTAGATGTATATCATTATAATGAAGGTCATGCAGTTTTTGCGGGAACAGAAATGATAAAAGAGAAAATGGAAAATGGTCTTGAATTCGAAGAAGCTTTTAAAGCAGTTAGGAACAAAACCGTTTTTACAACTCACACCCCTGTAAAAAAGGGAAATGAAATCCATGCTCACAGCCTTTTAAAAGAAATGGGAGCATATAATGGACTTACCAAAAAACAGATGAAAAGAATTGGAAATGACCCATTTAGTAACACAGTTGCCGGATTAAGGCTCGCTAAAATTTCTAATGGTGTAGCTCAGCTTCATGGTGTTACTGCAAGAAACATGTGGGAACATGTTGAGGGCAAATCACCGATTAAAGCTATCACCAATGGAGTTCATAGAAAATCATGGGTCGATTCTAGAATATACAACGCATTTGAAAATGGTGATGACTTAATTCCAGTACACCAACAGTTAAAGTCTGAATTGATTAACTATGTTAATGACAAAACCGGAGCAAAACTTGATAAGGACAAACTATTAATTGGATTTGCTAGAAGAGCTGCCCCTTATAAAAGAGCAGACCTTATCTTTAGTAAAATGGATGTTATTGGTCCTTATTTAGAAGAAGGTAAAATACAGATAATTTTCTCTGGTAAGGCACATCCTCTTGATGATAAAGGAAAAGATCTTGTTGCACGTATTATTAAAATGACAAAAAAATATCCTAATAGTGTGGTGTTTTTAGAAGATTATAACATTGAAATTGCTCAGATGTTAACAAGAGGTGTAGATGTCTGGCTTAATAATCCTCGCCGACCTAAAGAAGCAAGTGGTACTTCTGGCATGAAATCAGCAATGAATGGAGTACTAAACTTTAGTATATTAGATGGTTGGTGGCCGGAAGCATGTCACCATGGTATGAATGGTTGGCAGTTTGGTGATGTATATGTAGGAGAAAATCAAGATAACCATGATAGAGATTCCTTATATAGAGTTCTATTAAATGAAGTAGTACCCACTTACTATGAAGACAAAGAACAATGGGAAGAAATGATGAATAATAGTATTGAAAGCACTTATGAAGATTTCTCCGCACTAAAAATGATTGAGAATTATTATCTTAAAATGTATAGAAAAATCAAATAAATATCCATATAACTCCAAAGCCCCTTTAATTAGGGGCTTTTATTTTCAATCCTCATAGCATCCCCCTTACATCCACATCCCTATTAATCATATTTTTGACATTATACTTCATCTTTATTATAATTTTAGTTGATATATCAACTATTTGTGCAGAGGTGTCTTAAATGTCAAAACATCATATTGGAAAATACTTAAGTATAACACACCGTACTCATACAAAAATCATTGATAAGTTTTTTAAAAAGAAATTGAACCTGAATTATGGACAGGTATTTATTTTATCAAAAATATATATAAATGATTCAATGAATCAACACAAGTTATGTGAGGAGTATAGTTTGGATAAAGCTGGTGTTGGAAGAATATTAAAAAAACTAGACCCTAAAGATAAAAGAAGCAATATTATATATTTGACTGAAAAATCCAAAAGAATGAAAGAAGATTTTTTTCAACTTTTTGATAAAATTGAAAGACAGATAAGGCACGATTTATCAGATGAAGAAATTGATAGCTTAATATACTTACTAAAAAAAGTGCAAATAAATTTGGATACACTGGAGGGATAATATGGCTTTAGCAACAAAATCAGAGCGGATGGGAACAGAAAAGATAGGAAAATTACTATTTAGACTTTCAGCCCCCGCTATTATAGGTATGCTCATTCAAGCCTTATATAATATTGTAGATAGCATATATGTAGGACGTTTAAGCACAGAAGCTTTGTCAGCACTATCAGTTTCATTTCCAATTCAAATGTTTTTAATATCTATTGGAGTTGGTACCGGAGTAGGTACTAGTTCATTAATCTCAAGACTTTTAGGACAGGGAAACAAAAAAAGAGCAAATAATGTCGCAGAACATGTCTTTTTTATTGCTATATTATATGGTATTGTTTTAGGAATTATTGGTATGTTTTTTACAGAAAACATAATTAATATATTTACAAGTGATCCCGTATTAATTGATTTAGGGCAAAGATATATTAGAATAATATTGGTTGGTTCAATGGCAATATTTATACCTGCCACCTTTAACTATATACTCCGTGGAGAAGGGAATACTTTTATTCCTATGCTTACGATGGTTATTGGTGCAGTATTAAATATGATATTAGATCCATTATTAATTTTTGGCATTGGTTTTTTCCCAAAATTGGGTGTTGCTGGGGCTGCATATGCAACAGTTTTTTCAAGAATAATTGGGGGAATTTTTATAATTTTTATTCTCTTCAGTGATAAAAATGAAATAACCCTAAATTTAAAAGACTTTAAATTCGACTTTCAGATAATAAAAGAAATCTATCAAGTGGGGCTACCTGCCATGGTAAACCGCTTGCTCTTTAGTACAGCAATGGTATTTATTAATTTGATTCTTGGAGCTTTTAACTCTACTGCAATAGCAGTAATGGGAATAATATTTAGAATGCAGTCATTTTTCTTAATGATGGTATTTGGTTTAAATCAAGGGTATTTACCAATTGTAGGTTACAATTATGGCCATAATAACCCAGAACGAATGAAAAATACAATCCTTTTAGGTAATGGAACCGCATTATTTTTTGGATTAATTGGTTTTACAATATTTCAATTATTTCCAGAAGTAATGTTAAAATTATTTAATAGTGATCCAAAGCTTATTGAAATTGGAGTCCCCGCTTTAAAAAGAGTAAGTACTTCATACTTCTTTATGGTTTTAAATATTACTGGAGTGGCTACTTTCCAGGCAATAGGGAAAGGAATGCCCAGCCTTGTAATTACATTTTTAAGACAAGCAATCTTTTTAGTACCTGGTATGTATTTACTGGGGCAGTTTTTCGGACTAGAAGCAACCTGGCTTTCATTTCCACTTGCAGAATCAATCAGTTTTATTATATTAATTATCTGGTTAACCTTCACATTAAAAGAAGCAATGTATAAGATGAGAGAAAGAAAGCCTAACAACGATTCAGTTTAACAAAGTGATGCAAACTTAAAAACCATTACCATAAAAGTCTATGGTGATGGTTTTTAAAATTTAATAATTTTTAAGTATTAACCAACATTGAATCAATTAAATCCTCTTTTACATCTCTGCCCTCTAAGTATTCTACAACTTCTAGAGCAAATTCTAATGCAACACCCGCACCTCTTGAAGTTATAATATTACCATCTTTTACTACCCTTTCCTCTTTATAGTTACAAGATGGGACCTCCTTTTTAAAGCTTGGGTAACTGGTTGCATTTACATTTTCTAAAATTCCAGCAGTTTCTAAAACCATTGGAGCAGCACAGATTGCTGCAACTAATCCTTTCTTTTCATTAATTTTTCTAACAAAATTCAATATTTGAGAGTTTTCTTTTAAGTTTTTTGCACCAGGCATCCCCCCTGGTAATACAATACCATCATATTCATCAATTTTAATTTGAACAATTCTTTTATCTGCAATCACTGGTATATTATGAGCTCCTTTTACATCAATTGAATTCAAACTAACAGTTACCACTTCAATCCCTGCTCTTCTTAATACATCTATGATAGTAATAGCTTCAATCTCTTCGAATCCCGGTGCCAAAGGTACTAATACTTTTTTACTCATCTAATCACTCCTTTAGTATTAATATAAGAATCTAGATACTTCACTTTTCAAATCTATACCATAGTTAAAATGGATCGTTTTAAACTGTAATTTGTTTGCAGCTTTTATATTATTAAAACTGTCATCAATAAACAGTGTGTTTTGAGGGTCTAATTGATACTTTGAAATTAATGTTTTATAAATTTTATCTTCAGGTTTAATGGTCTTTACCTGAAATGAAAGTACCTTTCCATCAAAAAGATCAAAAAAGTCATATTTCTGTTTTACCTTCAAAAAAGCTTTTTCATGAAAGTTTTATAATATATATAAATTGATTTCTTTATTTGCTAAATCTTTTAAAACAGAAATGTTTTTATTTATAGGTTTTAAATATGAAATCCAATTATCCATAATCTTTATGATTTCATTTTTATTATTAGGTTGTCTATTAACAAATCTCCTGGTAGCTTCTTTTTGAGAAATTGTTCCTCTATCAAGCATTATCCATTCTTTTGAATTGAAAATATTCTCATATATTGCTTCCTTTTTACTTTCTTTTAATACATAATTATCTACTATCTTCTCAGGAGTAAACTCTAATAAAACATTTCCAAGATCAAAAACTACATTTTTAATCATAAAAATCTCCTTTTTTAGAAATTTTCATCTTTTTTGTCTTTAATTCTTTCAATAATCAATCCTATAATTAATAGAATTATTCCAATTATGATACCAAAAATACCAACTTTAATAATTAAGCTTATCTCAGTATCAATAAATAATTCAATAACTAAATGATATATTCCGTTTCCAATTAGCAAAACAGCTGCTAATACCAAAACAATAAAACCAATGTTTTTAATATCCAAACTAACTCCCCCTTAGATCAATTAATAAATTTAATAATAAGGTGGACTGTCTTTTCCCACTGCTTTTGTTTTGAAATCAGGCTTTGACCATCCCCTTTTTGGGGACCATAATTACCAAAGCCAGAATGATTTCCACCTTCAATACTATTATAAACTGTATCTGAAGGTAAATTATTTTTTGAACTTTCATATTTTCCCCAATTAAGTATTTTATCCTCAGTAGCTGTTATAGATAAAACATCTATTGTTTGATCTAAAAGATTAGTTTCTTCAGAAACATAAGAAGCTAATAATATTAAACCCTTTACAGAAGTTAAATTATCAAAATTATTATATATATAACTTCCTGCCATTGCTCCCCCCAAAGAATGCCCAATTAGATACCATTTTTGATTTTTTTTATTGTATTGATCTATAATAATTTGTGCCCTGTCAATACCTAAAACAGCTAAATCCAAAGGCATCTTAACTAAATAAACAGGGTAGCCTCTTTCACTAAGAAGATAAGCTAAAGGGGCATAGACTCTCTCATCTACTCTACCACCAGGATAAAATATAAAGGATTTATCGTTAGAATTATTATGTTTAAATTCATAATATATATCATGTTCAACAACAAATTCATTTTTTAGGTAATTATCATTATTTTCTAGCGGCTTATAACTGGAATTAATAAAATATATTAAGCCAATAGAAAAAATAAACATTATTATAATTAATATAAGTAATACTTTTCTTTTTTTCATTATAAAATTCCTCTTTATTTTTAATATGCTTAATTAATCAGTTCTATATTTTTAATTATTTTCCTTTATTATAAATAAAAAAAACCCCGTAGTTAACGGGGTAATTAAATTTATTGTATCTCAAATATAAACTTATCTTTATAATCAATTTCAACAGTAGATTCTTCCTTGATCTCTCCTTCAAGCAACTTCATTGCTAATGGATCTTTTAAATACTTTTGTATAACTCTGTTAATCGGTCTTGCTCCATAAGTTGGATCATACCCTAATTCCATAATCTCTTCCTTAGCTTGATCAGTTACAGATATATTTAAATTCCTATCTGATAATTTATCTCTTAGATCATCAATTTTTATATCTACAATACTTAATAGATCTTTTTTGCTTAAAGAATGGAATATTATTCTTTCATCTACTCTGTTTAAGAATTCCGGCCTGAAGTGGTTTTTCAATGCTTGAGAAACCCTTCTATTAATTTCCTCTCCATCATCAAGATCTTGAATATATTCTGAGCCGATATTTGATGTCATAATAATTACAGTATTTTTAAAGTCAACTTCATTTCCTTGACTATCAGTTAGTATACCATCATCAAGTATTTGGAGTAAAATATTAAATACATCTTGATGTGCTTTTTCAATTTCATCCAGTAAAATTACTGAATAAGGCTGTCTTCTAATCCTTTCAGTTAACTGGCCTCCTTCTTCAAAACCGACATATCCAGGAGGAGAACCAATTAATTTAGCAACAGCATGTCTTTCCATATATTCTGACATATCAATTCTAACTAAAGCTTTTTCATCATCAAAAAGATATGCTGCAAGAGTTTTAGCTAGTTCTGTCTTACCTACACCTGTTGGACCCATAAAAATAAATGAACCTAATGGTCTGTTTATATCCTGCAATCCTGTTCTGGATCTTCTAATTGCATTACTAACTGCAGTAATTGCTTCATTTTGTCCAACAACTCTTTTTGCTAATTCATCTTCAAGATGAATTAATTTCTCTTTTTCACCTTCCATTAGTTCTTGTATTGGTATATCTGTCCAGGAAGACACAATCTCTGCTATATCTTCAGTAGTTACTTCTTCTCTTAAGATATTATAATTTTTACCTAACTTTTCTAATTCTTTTTTTGTTTCTTCTAATTCTGCCTTTAAATCATTTAACTTACCATACTTTAAACGAGCTGCTTCTTCATAATTTGCTTCTCTTTCAGCATTTTCAGCATTTACCTTTACTTTCTCTATTTCTTCATTTAATCTTTGTCGTTTTTGAATTATTTCTTTTTCTCTATCCCAACGAGCTAATTGGGGATCTCTTTTTTCTTTAAGTTCATTTATTGTTTGATCTAATTCTTGTAATCGTTCTTTAGATTCTTCATCTTCTTCTTTTTTTAGTGCCTCTTTTTCTATTTCTAATCTTCTGATTTTTCTATTAAGTTCATCTATCTCTAATGGCATAGAATCTATATCAATTCTAAGTTTTGAGGCTGCTTCGTCAACTAAATCAATTGCTTTATCAGGTAAAAATCTTTCAGTTAGGTATCGTTCAGATAAATTGGCTGCAGCTACAAGTGCATTATCCTGAATTCTTACACCATGATGAATTTCATACTTCTCTTTTAGTCCTCTTAGAATAGATATTGTGTCTTCAACAGAAGGCTCAGATATCTTAACTGGCTGAAACCTTCTTTCTAATGCTGCATCTTTTTCGATGTGTTTTTTATATTCTTTTAGGGTTGTTGCTCCTACACAGTGTAGTTCGCCTCTTGCTAAAGCTGGTTTTAATAGATTGGCGGCATCCATCGAACCACTAGTGGCTCCTGCACCAACTAATGTATGCATCTCATCAATAAATAGTATGATTTGACCTTCAGCTTTTTTTATTTCTTTTAATACTGATTTTAATCTATCTTCAAACTCACCACGGTATTTAGTACCGGCTATTAGTGAGCCCATATCTAATGAAATAACTTTCTTGTTTTTTAATGCTTCTGGCACATCACCATTAACAATTCTTTGTGCAAGTCCTTCAACAATGGCTGTTTTTCCAACCCCTGGCTCACCAATTAAAACAGGATTATTCTTTCTTCTGCGTGATAAAACCTGCATTATCCTTCTTATTCTCTCATCACGGCCAATTACAGGATCAAGCTTACCCTCTTTAGCCAATTCAGTAATATCTATAGTATATTTTTCTAATACTTGATACTGTTGTTCTTGATCTGGAGAGGTGACTTTTGCTCCATCTCTAATACCCTCTATAGCTTGTTTGGCTTTTTTTAAGTCTATATTTTTTGATTTTAGATACTCATATGTCTTACTATTTTTAGTAGATAATAATCCTAATAGGAAATGTTCAGTTGAAATATATTCATCCCCAAGTTTTTTTGCTTCTTTTTGTGAATTTCTAAGTACATTATTTAATTCTTGTGACATGTATAACTGTCCCTGATCAGAATATACTTTTGGTAACTTTTCGATTATGTCTCTTAAATCCTTTTCAAACACAGTAATGTTTATACCCAACTTCTCCATTAAAGGAACCATTATACCCTGGTCATCTTTGATTAATGATAAAAAGAGATGAGCAGGATATATTTCCTGGTTCCCATTATCTTCTGCAATATGTTGTGCTTCAGCAACAACTTCTTGTGCTTTACGGGTAAAATCTTCCATTCGCATTATTAAATCCCTCCATTCATATATTACTTTACAAACAACTTCTTTATATATTATACTATAGAAATAATTTAAAGTCAAAGAAGGTCAAACTTTAGACAAAAATATACACAGGCTTAAACAGCCCGTGCGGCAAATAAGATGAATCTACTTCATTGAGGGGGTTTTAACATTTAAAATATTAAAACCTTCACCTTTGTTAGCCATAACCTTCATTATAGTATTTGGAGGACAGGTTATGAAATCTTTTTCTTTTAATTCATATTCTGTATCTCCAATTTGGATAGTACCTTTACCTTCTACCACATGGAAGAATACATCTACTGGAACTTTATGCTCAGGAACTACATCTCCTTTTTTTAATAAAAGATTTTTAACCTGTACATTTTCATTTTTCAAAACATCTTTGGTCATAATTCCTCTCATGTTTTTTTCACTTTTAAGCTTATCTAACTTTATTACACTCATAGTATCTATACCTCCTGTTTTAATTTAGTGAATGAACAGTAACCAATCTCATCGCTTAATTTTTTTATTTTTTCCCACTTATCATCTTCAATAACATCTTTTGCTGTAGGATAAAGTATATTGTTTTCTTTAAAAATATGATCTCTTAAAGTTAAGATTAAAAATTCTGACAGTCTTTTAAGCTGCCTTTTAAATTCATCAAAGTCCATTTTGTCTACATTTTGCGAAAGTTCAGCTATTTCTTCTTTATATGGCCATAAATCATCATGTTCCATACGCATAATTCTTGTTGGACCAGTAATACCTTTCTCATCCACTTCTGGGAATAATGCTTCTTCTTCACGCTCATGGTGTTTTTCTGTCTCTAATAATAGTTTGCCAACTTCTTTCAGTTCTTCAAAAACCTCGTTGTTTGAATCATAACTATCAAGTTTATTAATTTTAGCTACAGCATTTTCCAATCTGTTTAAAGTCTCTAGAATCTCATCATGTTCTCTAATTAAAACTGCTAACGGGTGAGAATAGTCTAAATTATTTTGAAGTTCATCAAGTTCGTCAGCCATAACTTCAAGGTGTGCTGAACATAGATGTCTTAATTTTGTTTCTTCTAATCCTTCATTTATTAGATCTTGTTCAGCTTCTGAAAGGTCCTTAGCTGATATTTCTTCTATTAATTCTCTAGCTTCTTGTTTAACTTCTTTTACATTTTCCTCATTATTTAGTCTTCCCAAAATTTCTTTTAATCTTTGTTTTTTATCTGACATTTATTTACCTCCTAATGTTGACTGTTTTTGTCAACTTTGTTTACTATGATTATATTATATACTAAATAGGAATGCAATTCTGTGATATATGTCATTAAAAAACCCCACCTAGAAAAGGTGAGGCAAAAATTTATATTATATTTTTTAAAAAATTATTCAAAATCATTTAATTTATTAAAATCAAGTGTTGCAAAATAATCTTTTATACTTTCATCTCTTCTTATTTCAACAACTTCTCCATTTTCTCTTAAAAGAAGTTCTCCACCTCTTAACTTACCGTTATAATTAAAGCCCATTGCATGTCCGTGAGCACCGGTATCATGAATTACTATAGTATCACCAATTTCAGTTTCGGGAAGTTTTCTATCAACTGCAAACCTATCTATAGATTCACATAATGACCCAGTTACATCATACATTTCTGTTTTAGTTTCATTTTCCTTACCCATTACAGTGATATGATGATAAGCATCATACATTCCAGGTCTCATCAGATCATTCATACTAGCATCTAAACCAACATGTTTTTTATAAATGTCTTTTTTATGAATTACTTTTGAAACCAAATATCCATAAGGACCAGTTATCATTCTGCCACATTCCATAAATAAGGAAAGGGGATCTAACTTATTAGTTTTTATAATCTCATCATATTTTTCTTTAATACCATTTCCTACTTCTTTTAGATCAACCGCTTTTTCTTCTGGCCTATATGGTATACCAATTCCACCACCAATATTTAAAAATTCTAATTCAATACCCAACTTATCCTTGATTTCAACTGCCATCTCAAACATCATTTCTGCTGTATCTATAAAGTACTGTTCGTTAAGTTCATTTGAAGCAATAAAAGTGTGTAATCCAAACCTTTTTACTCCTTTTTGTTTTAAAATCTTATAACCTTCAAAAACCTGTTCTTTAGTTAATCCATATTTAACTTCAGAGGGATTACCCATTATAAATCCACCATCTCTGCGTTCACCTGGATTATATCTAAATGATACTAAATTTGGAATGCCGCCGTGTTCTTCTAAAAAAGGAATATGTGATATATCATCTAAGTTTATAATTGCTCCTAATTCTCTGGCTTTTTCATACTCTTCAGCAGGAGTGTTGTTAGATGTAAACATAATATCTTCATTGGTTATTCCTACTTTTTCTGATAAAATTAATTCTGTTAACGAACTACAGTCCATTCCAAAACCAACATCTTTTAATATTTTCATTATAAAAGGATTTGGAGTTGCCTTAACAGCAAAGAATTCTTTAAATCCTTTATTCCAACTAAAAGCATCTAAAAACTCTCTTGCATTTTCCTTTATTGCTTTTTCATCATAAATATGAAAAGGTGTAGGATGTTTTTTGATTATTTCTTCTAACTTATCTTCATTAAAGGGAAGTTCTTTTTGCATTAATATATTCACCACCATTATTTTATTGATTAACCATCAAATTGTCATTTAACAATACTATTGCTTTTTTATAGTTTTCTCTATCTATTACAAACTGAATGTTTACCTGACTTAAAGAAATCGATACACAGTTTATATTTATGTCGTTTTCACCTAATACTCTTGCTCCTTTAGCTAAAATATTGGGCTTGCTTATATTAGAACCAATAAGACAGACCATTGCTATCTTTTTAATTTTAATTCTTTTATACTTATCTTTTAGTTCATCAACTAAATCTTCAGTTAAATCTCTTTCCCAGATAACTTGAGAAATACTATTTGCATTCGTTGCCTTCATTACATAACTAATATTATATTTTTTAAATAATTTCATTATTTCATAATCAAAACCAACTTCTCCAACCATAGAAGTATCATGTATTTCAATTACAACCAATTTTTTAGAACCAGCTATTATTTCTATTTTTGAATTTTCTACTACATAATCTTTTGTTATAATAGTACCGATATGATCAGGTTCAAAAGTACTTTTAACAACCAACTTAATACCCGCTAATTCCAATGGTTTGGATGCCTTTGGATGAATTGCCTCCATACCGATATCAGCTAACTGATCTGCCACATCATAATTTGTTCTGCCTACCGGAACTGCTTTGTTTTTACCAACAATTTCTGGATCAGCAGATGATAGATGATGTTCTTTATGTATAATAGCTTGATCTGCATTTAGATATGTGGCTACTCTAGAAAAAGTGATCTCAGAATACCCTCTGTTATATTTAGTAACCAGTCCACCTTTATCTTTTGTATAGCCGGGTGCTATAACAAGCTTATCTTTTAAATTTATATTTCCAAACATCTTCGCAATTCTTTCTTCCATTGAAAGCTGACTTCGATCATAAAATCCTGTTAAATCTACAAACTTAGTATTTATACCTCTATTTGATAATATATTAGCTGAATTAAATGCAGAATGGGCTTCTCCAATAGAAGCTAATATTTCACGAGCAGCTGAAAATATATTTTCTTCTTTAATATATCCAGAAGACAGTATCTCTTCCATTGAGTCTAAGTATTTTTTAGTATGCTTTATTCTTTTTTTTATAAATTGATTAGCTTCATCTAGATCAAGTCCAAGATATTCAAAAGATTTATTAATTTCAATTAAATAATCTAAAAGTTCATCTAACTTTTGCTTATATATATCATCGTTATTAATAAAGCTTTTATATATACCGGGTTTTAAGCTCTTTTTATCTTCTAATAAAAGGTCTGTAACTTTAGCATAAGCAGAAATAATAAATACTCTGTTATAACTAAAAGCCTCACTTTTAGGGTCCCGAATTATGTTATTAACAACATCTTCAAACTTAGCAATAGATGTACCACCAATTTTTTCTACAGTTAGCAAGATATGATACTCCCTTCAAAAAACAAAGTGTATTGTATTACATTATAATACTCAAATTGCAAATTATCAATTATAATTACAATAAATATACTTTTATAATGTAAAAATATCTTTTTCATTTAGAAAATCTATTTTTTCTAATACCAGAGAATTTCTAAATTCAATATCTAGAATTGGATTTGTATGATTAAAATGAGTAAAGAATATTTGAGAATTATTTTGCTTTAATACTTCATTTTGAAGTTTATTTATTGTTTCTTTAATTGGAGGATGAGGAACATCATCAATATTTCTTCCTCTAATATCCTTTAGCTCTTTTTTAGAATAGAAAGTTCCATCAATAAATAATAGATCAACTTCACTACTTATTTTATTGAACTTTTTGATAAATGAATCCCAACTGTCTATATCGGGAAGATAAAAAACAGATCTTTTTCTTCCCTTTATTATAAAACCGGCAGTATCACTTAATTCCTGACGATGCGGTATTTCAACAGGAATTATACTTAGATTGTTTGAAAGTTTAATCTCTTTTTCAAATTCAAATGTGTTAATTTTTATATTGTTATTATCAACCAGCATCTTCCAGGGTTGATTTCTATTTAAAAAGTCTTTTAATCTTTTACTAGTATGAACCAAAAGATTATTACTATCAATTACTTCTTTACCAAAAAACAACAAACCAGGATAATGACCCATATGCGCATGAGTTATTAAGATTCCCTTCAGATGATCTTTTGGAAAGCCATTATCTCTAGCTGTAGTATTTAAAATATTTAACTGTTCGAAAAGTCGGAAAGTAGGATCAATCAAATAACTCTTTTTATTTACAGTATCTAAAATCCCTAAGGAAGCAGGGTGTCTAACCAAACTTTTATTATTTAAAGCTTTTACACAGTTCGGGCAATCACAACCCGGTTGGGGATAGCCGCCATCTTGGGCTGTCCCCAGAACTTTAATTAATATATCTCCCATTATTCATCTCTCCTTAACTTTACTTTCTCTGGAACATCAACCTTAGCTATGGATATACCAGTTAGACCATAAAATATATTTATTAAAATAACTAACATTGGAAAAAACAAATATGGAATAAATTCTGATGGCTGTGCTCCTAACATACCTGCTGCAAAAATAGCAGGCACACTCCAAGGTACTAATGTTATACCCACTGTACCACCGGCTTCAACATTTCTGCTAAGATTTTTTGTATGTAAACCCATCTCTTTAAAACTGTTAGAAAACATCTTTGCCGGTATTATAATTGCTAAAACTTGAGCACCTGTGCTTAATCCTATTAAAAATGCAGTCATTAAAGAAGTTACTAATAATTTTCGGGTACTATTAATCCAAGACATCATTTTTTCTAAAATAGTGTCTAAAATACCAACCTTTTGCATTATTCCACCTAAAGCTGCTGCAATGATTAAAAGAATAATAGTTCCTCCCATTGAGGTAATTCCACCTTTAGAAAGCAGACTATTAATCATTCCAATATCACTATTACTGCTAAACCCAGAAGTAAATGAACTTAAAACCTCAACCAAACTAGCGCTTTGAAATACCATAGCAAAAATTCCACCTAAAATTGACATGGATAATAATGCTGGAATAGCAGGAGTTTGGCGAACTGCTAATACAATTGTTATTAAAGGTAAAATAAACAACAGTGGTGTAATATTAAACATACTCTCCAGTCCCTGCATCAAAGTATTTATTTGTTGTGTGCCTTCAAATCCTCCCCCTACCTGTGCCTGGCCGACTCCCCAATAAATTATTAAAGATATTATAAAAGCGGGGATAGTATCCCATAGCATATGTCCTACATGTTCAAAAAGAGTGCAGTCTGCCATTGCTGCTGCAATATTTGTAGTATCTGACAACGGTGATAGTTTATCACCGAAAAATGCACCTGAAATTATTGCTGCTGCAGTAAGAGGGGTTGCAAAACCCATAGCATTTCCAACAGCAATTAAAGCTATTCCTACAGTTGCTATTGAAGTAAAAGAAGTTCCTAAAGTTGTTGAAACAATAGCTGTTATTAAAGCAGCTAAAGGTATAAATAACGATGGTGTTAAAAACTTCAGTCCATAAAATATCATTGCAGGAATTGTACCACTTAAGATCCAAGTTCCAATTATTGTTCCCACTATTAGTAATATAAAAATTGCAGGTAAGGCATTTGTAACTCCTTCTTTAAGTCCATCAAGTAATTCTTCCCAACTGAAATTAAATATATATCCTATAATACCAGTAGCAACTACCCCACTTATAAGAGGAACCATCATCCCTACTCTCCAATAAAATACAGAAAAAGCACCTGTTAATAATAATACTAAAATTGGTAATGTTGCTGTCATAAAACTCATTTTTCTCTTTTTCATTTTCTACTACCTCCTCGATTATTTATAACCCCTAAATAATAAAAAGTATTATAAAAAAATAAAAAAAGCCGCCCCTTATATCAGGGCGACGTATGCGCGGTACCACCTGAATTAATTCTGATTATGTAAATAATAATCAAAACAACTCTATTGAGAGCTAACACTCTCTCACCAGATAACGCTGGAAACGGCCTAGCCTACTACTATTTCAACCGGCAACTCTGGGGTGTATTTCAGCATTAAGCTTACTTCTTCCCCACTCATAGTTTTTATTATTTGAAATTATTGTAGGTAATTATATATTAGCAATTTAGTGTTGTCAAGCTTTTGGCAAAAATTATCTTATTTTCCAACTTAGAAAATTATTATTAATATTTATTATTTGAAAATTGTTATTCACTATCTTTCAGCATAAAATTAACATATGGAATATTTTTCTTGACATAAATACAACACAGTGTTAAAATTATATACAAATAAATAATAATTATAAATTCTTTGAGCAAGATGAGTAACTTTTTATATTTCATTTACAGAGAACCGACACTGCTGAGAATTCGGTAATGGAATATTAAAGTGAATGGCCTTGTTAGAAGCAGGGGGAAATATCTTTTATAAGATAGAATATCCTGAGCCGGTTCTTTAACCGTTATCTTAAATAGAATTCATCTTCTAAAAGATGGCTTCTTCTGAGAGAGTTAATCATTGGTTAACTAATAAGGGTGGCAACACGGAATATTAATCTTTCGTCCCTATAAGGGATGAAAGTTTTTTTATTTTGTATTTGCCACCCTATTTTTATTTAATAAATAATAATCAAAAGAAAGGACTGATTTTATTGTATGACTTAAAAATTATTGTTGAAAGTGTTAAAGGATTCTGTGATTTACCAATGAAAGTCGGTGATTATTTTACGGTAAAAGGTGGTAAAATTGAAATCCCAAAAGATAAATATGTATGTCTTTGGGCTCTACAAAGCATTATGCCTATAATTCCTGCTAAACAAAGAGAGATTAATGAAGAAAATGATTGGATACCACACACAAAACATCTAACCTGTCCTGATCCAAATGGAAGAGTAATATTTAGGATCGATAGAATAGATCCTACTACAGGAAAAGTAATTAATTCAGAAAATAATATCCCTTCCAGAATTCAAGTTGATTCAGAGAAATGCACAGGTTGTAGGGCTTGTGAAACTGTTTGTGCTTTTGTACATACTGGTAATTTTAATGGAATTGAATCAAGAATAAAAATAGATAAAATTGAAAAAGATGGTGAAGATATTCCTTATGTATGCAGGCAATGTGGAGATGCGCCCTGTGTTAAAGTATGTCCAGTAAATGCTTTAAGTAGAGATAAAGAAACAAATGCCGTCTTAGTAAATAATGATGAATGTATTGGATGCAAGAAATGTGCACAAGCTTGTCCTTTTAACTCCATTAGTTTTACAAAAAATATGGTACCTTTGATCTGTGATTTATGTGAAGGAGAAATAGAATGTGTTAAACGTTGTCCTACTGAAGCTATTACTTTTAGTAATTCACCTGGAGGTGATCAATAATGAATTATGGATACTGTGAACAAGCACTGCGTATCAATTTATCTACTGATACTATAGAAACTGAAAAACTAAGCTCAAAATTTTTAAAAAATTATATTGGTGGAAGAGGTTTAAATATTCGAAGACTGTATGATGAAGTTCCCCCTGATGTAGATCCTTTAAGTGAAGAAAATAAGTTGTTTATCGGAGTTGGACCACTTACAGGAACATTATTCTCTGGTGCAGCACGAGTAAATTTTACAGCCAAATCTCCTCAAACTAATATTTTAGGTGATTCAAATACTGGTGGGTTTTTTGGCCCCGAATTAAAGTTTGCTGGATTTGATCAAGTAATTATTGAGGGTAAAGCAAAACAACTATCCTATATTTACATAAAAGATGGAACAGCTGAAATTAAGTCTGCCAGCCATCTTAAGGGAATGGATGTATTTGAAACCCAAGATAAAATAGTTGAAGAACTACAGGATAAACGTATACAGGTTGCCAGTATTGGACCAGCTGCTGAAAACGGAGTTAAATATTCCGGTATATTTTGTAATCAAGTTCGAGCTGCTGCCAGAACAGGTATGGGGTTAGTGTTAGCTTCTAAAAACATTAAAGCAATAGCAGTAAGAGGAACCAAAGAACTTAAAGCTTTTAAACCAAATGAATTTAAAAAACTCATCGATAAAATGGATAATGAGATACGAAATCATTCTGAATATGATATTAGAGTTCGCCTAGGTACTACTAAATTAGTCTCATCTTTAAATAAGTTAGGGTGTTTGGCTACTAGACATTTTCAAACCGGTTATTTTGAAGACGCTGATAAAGTAAGTGGCGAATATTTAGAAAAAAACTATAAGAAAAAAGAAAAAGGGTGTTTCAGCTGTACAATCCCATGCAGCAGATATTTTGAAATTGATAAGGGTAAACATAAGGGGCTAAAAAGCGAAGGACCAGAATTTGAAGGATTAGCCGGCTTTTCATCCCGAGTAGGTGTCTCTAATATTGAAGATGCTCTTAAAGCCATTGATCTTTGTAATCGTTACGGTATGGATGTAATATCAACATCTGAAGTTATTTCTTTTACTATGGAACTATATGAAAAAGATATATTAAGCAGTGAGCAAGTTGATGGTTTAAAACCAATCTGGGGTAATGCGAAAGCAGTTTTAACATTGATAGAAAAAATTAAAAACAGAGAAGGTTTTGGTGATGTTCTAGCTGATGGGGTATTAGATGCAGCAAAAAAAATTGGTAAAGGAAGTGATAAGCTTGCAATGCATGTCAAAGGATTAGAAATTTTTCAAGCTGATCCTAGAGGAATAAAAGGTTATGGCCTAGGTGTTGCAGTTGCTACTCGCGGTGGTGACCATTTAAGAAGTGAACCCTGGTTTGAATTCATGGAAGATGCTGAAGAAGGCAAAAGAAGATTTGGACATCCTGAAGCTGCCTTTAGACTTGAATATAAAGGAAAAGGAAAAGTTGTTAAATTTTATGAAGAAAGATGTGTTTTAGCAGATTGTTTAGAAGCCTGTAAAAACACTGTGGTTAATATGGAAATAATATCATTTAAAGAAGCAGCACAGCTACTTAATTATTTAACAAAATTTACGTTTACTGAAGAAGAAATAAAAAAGTCAACAGAAAGAATAATGAATATTGAACGAGCATATATAGTTAGAGAAGGAATCAGAAGAAAAGATGATGTTTTACCAGACCGTTTTTTAAATGAACCATTACCTGAAGAATGTGGTGAATCAGCTGGGAGTATAGTAGAACTTGAACCAATGCTTAATGAATATTATGAAGCTAGAAATTGGAACCTTGAAACTGGGATTCCTGAAGAAAAGAAACTAAGAGAATTGAATTTAGATGACATTGCTGACGAATTAAAAGATTTAACTTAAAACTAAACATAATTTTGAGAGGAGCGAGTATTGATTATGACAAATTTAAAAAATGAGAATAATCTAGAATTCTATGGTGGTAAATTTATGGTCTTCGTACCTATTATATTAGCATTAATCGGATTAGTTTACATAGCAGTACAAAATGCTAATATCCCTGAATACTGGGTGGTATTTTTACTTCCCTTAATAATAATCATGCCTTTTGTAAAGGATAAAACAAAGTTCGCAAATATTATTATTGATGGATTCAGTTCAAGAGTTGCTATGATATTAATAGCTGCTGTAATGTTAGCAGGTATTTCAGGCGCTATTCTAAACGTAAGTGGTCTAGTCAGAACTCTAGCTGCGTATTTAGTTAATTTGAATTTGGTTGGTAGTAGATTTGTAGTTGCTACCTTTATCCTAACAGGTATAGTTGCTCTTTCAACAGGAACTTCAGTTGGAACTATATTTGTAGTAAGTCCTATCCTATATCCTATTGGTTACCTTGTAGGAGGTTCTCCAGCACTATTAATTGGTGCTATAGTTTCCGGAGGTGCTTTTGGAGACAATCTATCACCGGTTTCAGATACAACTATTGCTTCAGCTACAACACAGGGAATGGATATTGGAGGTGTAGTAAAGAGCAGATTAAAATACTCTATTCCCACTGCTATAATCACAATTATTCTTTACGGATTTATCGGACAGGGAGGTAGCATGTCTGATCAAATAAGTGAATATGTTAGTAATCCTCAACCAGAAAGCCTTCTATTTCTTTTAGTACCAATTGTAATTATATATCTTTGCATAAAACAGCATCATCTGATTGAAGCCTTAAGTTATGGTATTATTACCGGTCTTTTAATAGGATTAATCACTAATATAATTACATTTGATATGATAATAGATGTACCGGAACCTTTTGGAGCAGGTGGTATAATCCTTGATGGAATTCAAAGCTCAGTACCAACAATTATACTTGTCTTAATCCTATTTGCTCAAATCAATTTATTAAAAGAAGGTGGGGGTATTGAAATAATTATTGGATTAATGTCTAAATTTGTTCGTGGAGTAAAAACAGCCGAACTATCTATAGTATCCTTATTAATCTCATTAAATATTTTAACTGGACTAAATACAGCTGCTATAATAGGTACAGGAGAAATTGCAAAAGAAATGGGAGAAAAGTATGATATAAATGGCTATAGAATTGCAAACCTGATGGACTGTGCCGGTACCACATTTAACTATTTAATACCTTATATGGTACCAGTTGTTGTTGGTTCAATGATGAGTTCAATGTATGCACCTTTTGAGGGTGCTGTAATTGTAAGTACTGTTGATGTAGTAACTCATCAATTTTATCCATGGGTAATGTTAGGAGTTTTAATTTTCTCAATCCTAACAGGTTATGGTAGAACATTTGCATTCTTTACTTCTACAGATTAAATTGAATTAAAATGTAGTGCGATATCTAAAATAATAACTTGTAGGGCTGCTGGATGATTTAAAGATTATAAATCCAGCAGTCTTTTTTCACAATGATAAGAATTAATTTCCGTTATACCGTTTGTTTCACTGCCAAGATAAACATATACTGATTATTTATACTTGCTTTTCATCTTAATCCTAAAATACTCTCTATAATTTTTTTAAAAACTATCTGGTTATGAGCAATTTCGTGTTTTCTTAACTAATATAGCTTTTGAGAGTAGAAATATTCTGTCTTCATGAACTGAAAAATACTTGACTCTATCATCACTACCAATATGTTAACAACTTAAAGCTTATCTCTATATTACATTATCTTTTCAAAATCTTTATCTTCTCTTAAAATTAATTGAGTCAATTCTCTTAGATTTATTGTTTTCCTTTATTTATTGTTAATTATTTCTGACATTTAACCAGCTCCTTATCTACTTATACTTTCATTTTACACCAAAATCCTATATAATTTAATGTGAAGATACAAAAAGAGGTGAAAGCATGTCTGATTTATCTAAAGTTCCTTACTTTTCTCATTTAAATGAGGAAAAATTAAATATAATAAATAAGATCACAAGAGTTAAAAGATATAAAAAAGATGAAATAATTTTTTTTGAAGGTGAAAAAGGAGACTATATCTATATAATCAAAAAAGGTAAAGTAAAAATGCTTAAAATGAACCAAAATGGAGATGAACAAATTTTAAATATATTTAAAAAGGATGATATTCTTGCAGAAGTAATACTATTTGATAAAGAAAACTACCCCGCAACAGCTATAGCACTTTCAGAAATTGAATTATTTACCATAAACAGTAGAGAACTTTCTAAAATCTTTTTGCATCACCCCCAGATAACTGTTAAAGTTATGAAAGTTATGAGTTCTCGTTTAAGACGTGCTCAACAAAATATTAGAGACTTTGGATTAAAGGATAGCAAAAGTAGATTAGCAAGCCTACTTTATCATCTTGCTGAAAGACATGGTGATAAAAAAGAAAACGAAATCTCAATTTCATTATTTTTAACACAAAAAGAATTAGCAAATATGATCGGTACAACTCGCGAAACTGTTTCAAGAACATTAAAAAGTATTGAAAAACAGAATATCATAACCACCTCACGCCAAAAGATTGTAGTTAATAGTATTGAAAAATTAAAAAAGTTAATGAACTAATGTGATATAATTCATATTAATATATGTAAATAGATATTATAATAAATGTAACAATTAATATTAGAGGTGTGAAAAATGGATAAAAAGAATAGAATTGCAGAAGAGTTCATAACTTTATTTACAAAAATAAGCTTTGAGCAAATAACCCTCGACTTATTAGAAAAAAATTTAGATTTTGAAGTTGATAAATATTTTGATGACAAATATGAAATTCTAGACTATATATTACGTGATAAACTAGAAGAAAAAATAGCTCTAATTAACAGTCTAAAAGAAAAAGATATAAACTTACAAAACAAACTAATTATGTTTTTTGACTATCACTTTAATTTTTTAAAAGAATATCCCAATATAAGTGAGTTGTTAATTAAAACCTCGATGATTGAAGATGATAAAAAGTCAGAAATTATTAAATCCTATATAAACAACTTTAAAAAAACTTTCAGCGAACTTATAGAAAATGAAATCCAAAAAAATAAAGTAAGAAACGTAGACCCTACTATTATAGCAAGTGCAATTTTACATGCTACTCACGGAGTCACTGTTAGGATTAAATATGATGAGGATTATGATTGCGGAAAAGCAAAAAAAGAACTTGTCAACTTTATATATTTAGGATTAAATAACTAATAAATATATTAGGCTTTCTAATATTTAGTTTAATACAAATAGTTTAGGAGGTCGTTTAAATGTTTAAAATCGAATATTTTTCCCTATTTTTTTCCTACAAATTACTACCAACTGTAATAATAACATTCTATCTAATTATTATAGTTGGACTTTTTATTATGTTAATTCCTACTAAGGTCCAAGCTTCACAAAATAATGAAAAAATATATTATCCTAAAGCAAAGTTTGCTATTATAACTGACCCTCATGTTTTTGATGTTAGCGGCAATGTTACAAATCCTCTATATCTAAAGTATGGTGTCCAAGATAGAAAACTATTGAGTTTAAGTACTGAAATATTAGAAACAGCCGTTCATAAAATAATATCAGAAGCTAATGTAGATTTTGTAATATTGTCAGGAGATTTAACTGACTCAGGAGATATCAAAACTCATAAAGCTGTAGCTAACGTATTAAATAAATTCACAGATAATGATATAAAAGTATATATAATCCCCGGTAATCACGATGGTTTTAATACTAATGACTTTAAAAATACAACTATTCCGCGTGACATAATTACCCCATTACAATTTGCACAATTATATGAAAACTTTGGTTATAAGAACGCGATCTTTAGAGATGAGCAATCATTGAGTTATGTAACAGAACCTATCGAAGGACTATGGCTTTTAATGATAGACAGCTGTATTTATAACGATAAGGACAACTACCATGTGTGTAATGGCAGGATCAGAAAATCCACGAGAAAGTGGATAGATCAAATATTAAAAATAGCAAATGAAGAAAAAAAAGCAGTCATAGGATCACTTCATCACAACTTGTTAGAACATTATAAAGGACAGCAAAAATTCTTCTCTAAATTTATCGTAGATGATTTTGAGGAATTATCATCAAATTTTGCAGCTCAAAATATGAAAATAGTATTTACCGGTCATCATCATGCCCTCGATATAGCCAAAAAAGAGTTCGTAAATAAAACTTTTATTTATGACATTGAAACTTCTTCCTTAATCGGTTATCCTAATGCTTATCGAATAGTTGAAATAAATGATTATAATAAAATGTTAATAAAAAGCAGATATATTAAAGAAATACCTTCTTTTAAAGGTGATTTCACTAGTTATACGAGGGATTATGTAAGAGGTATAATAAAAAATGTTGCTGAAGAAAAACTAAACAGATACCATTTGAACTCTAATAACCAAGATAAAATCTCAGATAAAGCTGCTGATGCAATGATGACACACTACCAGGGTAATGAAGAATTAGTTGATGATATAGATATTGAAGGATTAAATATATGGTCTAAATTCATCTATAGTTTTTATAAAAAATTGTTAGTTGATCTTTATGAAGATCCCGGCCCAAAAGACTTAAATATAAAGATTGACTTAGATACTGGAGCTTGGATTGAAGTAGCTCAATGATTTATTTTTTGATTAAAAAAAGCCTTAGCCCGCTAACTTAGGGACTAAGGCTTTCTTTTTATCTTTTTTTTCTATCTATACAAGACTATTATCGTCTTATTACTCTCCTGCCATCATCTTTTCTACATCTTCTTTTACTTCACCAATTGGTTTAATATCAAAGTTTTCTACTAATACTTTAACAACATTTTCTGATAAGAAAGCAGGAAGTGTTGGTCCTAAACGGATTCCTTTTACTCCTAATGAAAGAAGTGCAAGTAATACAGTTACAGCTTTTTGTTCATACCAAGCAATGTCATATGAAATTGGTAAATCATTAATATCATCAACATCCATTGCCTCTGCTAATTTTTGAGCAATAACTACTAAAGAGTATGAGTCATTACACTGTCCTGCATCTAATATTCTTGGGATTCCTCCAATATCTCCTAAATCAAGCTTGTTATATCTATATTTTGCACAACCAGCAGTTAATATTACTGCCTCTTCAGGAAGCTCTTTTGCAACATCAGTATAATAATCTCTAGTTTTATGTCTTCCATCACAGCCAGCCATTACTACGAATCTTTCAATATCACCATTTTCTACTGCTTCAATTACTTTATCAGCCACACTTAATACTGCTTCATGTGCAAATCCACCTGGTATTGAACCGGTTTCTAACTCTTCAGGTGCTTCACATTTTTTTGCATGCTCGATAATTTCAGAAAAGTCTTTTTGTCCACCTTCTGGACGACCTTCAATATGACTTACTCCAGAAAAACCTGCTGAACCTGTTGTATATACTTTATCTTTGTAAGATTCTTTAGGTGGTATAAGACAGTTAGTAGTTAATAATACTGGACCATTAAATTTATCAAACTCTTCTTTTTGTAACCACCATGAGTTACCATAATTACCTACAAAATTATCATATTCTTTAAATGCAGGATAAGAATTAGCTGGTAACATTTCACCATGAGTATAAATATCTATACCTGAACCTTTAGTTTGTTCTAATAATTCTTCTAAATCTTTTAAATCATGACCACTAACTAAAATACCTGGTTTATCATTTACTCCTATGTTTACTTCTGTTGGTTCTGGGTGACCATAATTTTCTGTATTTGCTTTATCCAATAAAGCCATGGTTTTAACTGCATTATCACCAGTCTCTAATACTAAGTTTACATAATCATCGACTGAAATACTATCATCTAAAGTAGATTTTAGAGCTCTTTGCATAAAGGCAAATAAATCTAAATCACTTTCATCAAGTATATATGCGTGGTCAGCGTATGCTGCTATACCTTTGACTCCATATGTTATTAATTCTCTTAATGACCTTACATCTTCATTTTTAGTACTTAACACACCAACGTCTTGACCTTTTGTATAGAATTCATCAACATTATCACTATACCAAGTTGCTGCTTCAGGTAAATTACCATCATATTCTTTACCATTTTCTTCTTCATAAGCTTTAAAGAACTTCTCTTTTACATTATCTCTAAGTTCCAGAGCTTCTTTTATCATTTCTTCAAATCTTGCTGTATCAAAGTTCGCATTTGTAATTGTTGTAAATAACTTTTTCATAATAAATGGTCCGGTTTCTTGGTCAACGTTTAGACCTACTTCTTTTGCTTCTTCCGCATAAAATGATACTCCCTTTAGGACATAAATCAATAAATCCTGTAAGTTTGCTACATCATCCGTTTTTCCACAAACACCTTTAACTGTACACCCCTCATTTTTCGCCGCTTCTTGACATTGATAACAAAACATTGACATATAAGAAATCCTCCTTTATATTTTTTCCATTTCAATATTACTACAAAAGTTATTATATTAATAAATTTCAAATACTTCTATGACCTATATCACATCTCGATTAATTATCATCATAATGATGATATGGCCCAATATTAAGACAACTTTGATATGCATTTTTTTCTGCATTTTTAGCAATAGTTTCTAAATCTTGATTACTATAAATCCCAGCTAAAAATGTACTTATTAATGAATCTCCAGCTCCTATACTATCCATAATAATATCATTTTTGGGTTTCCTATGTATTTCTTTATTACCATTAATAATTGAAAAACCCTTTTTTCCATAAGTTATAATAATATATTTAATATCAAAATCTTTTAAAAGGAAGAAGCCTTTTTCTGATAATTTTATTCCATTAACAAAAAGTAAATCAATGGATTTGTAATAATGATCAAGCAAATCAAAATCTAACTTAAAAGAAAAGTCAAAACTAAGTAGTTTATTTTGTTTTTTTAATATAGGCAAATTATTTATTGTATTTGAATAGATATTAGTATGGACTATATCATAATCTTTAATCTCCTTAATATCCTGCTTAGTAAATTCATATTTGCCTTTTACTCCCTGCTTTACTTTTTTAATTTTAAAGTCATTATTATTTTTTTTAATATATGATACAGCTGTCTTTCCCTTTAATATATTAATTTTCCTTAGATCAAAATCATATTTTTTTAAATATTTTAAAATTTTACTGCCATTTTCATCATCTCCAATAACACCCATTAAATGTGAATCAATATCAAAGAATTTCTTTAATAAAACAGCAGTATTTAAACCACTACCACCAATAAATTCTTTGTTTTCATCAACATATACATCTATTATACAGTCCCCTATTGTAAAAATGCTCATTTTTATCATCCTTTAAAATAAAAAGCCCTCTTTTAAAAGGGCTTTTTAGTAATATATTTAATAGTAATATTTTTATTCAAATTAACTATCTATTTATTAGCCTTCTCTAGTTTGTATACTTAAAATTGCTTTACCAACTATTACAACTATCAAAGAAGCTAAGATAATTTCAGGTATTCCATGTAATACAGCAACTGAAGCGGCGGCTGCTAAAGGTAAATAACCTCTTATAACAGCTAAACCTAATACTAATACTGTATTAATTGCAGTTCCAATAATTCCTGAAACTACAAGAGCGAAACTTACATTATACTTTTTTAGTAAATAAAAAGCATAATATGACCCAACACCTATAAATAATCTTGGCAATATCGCAATTAATGGATCAGCAAAAATTGGGTTAGTAGCTCTAATGAAACTAAAAACACCAAAAATTAATCCGATAAACAGTCCGACAACAGGCCCTTCTAAAACTCCACCAATAATTGTTGGCACATGCATTATTGTTGCATGACCAGCAGGAGTAGGAACTGGTATTAAACCTAATCCTGTTGCTCCTAAGATAATAGAAATTGCCCCTAGCATTCCTGAAATAACAATCTTTCTTGTGCTTAAATTCATTTCAACAATTCCTCCAATCCCGGTCCTTTTTTAGGATCCAGGTAGTAGTTTGACACTTTTAAAAATTTTCATTTTTAGTATGACTCCATTACAGATGTCATCCGAGGTTATTATATTACAATAATTATCTATTATCAAGTTAATATTTATATATTTTTACATTTTTTTAAAGAAACTGCACTTCCTACATTCTGAACACTTTACCATTAACAAACTATTACAACGCGGACACCTTAATATATCAGGGTCTTCAATTTCATTTTTAC